>Ga0041059_1000769_pt1 | contig 25063 bp, 20 predicted proteins | sample AraColnosormetaG_FD_56232 | JGI IMG/M metagenome (GOLD analysis project Ga0041059, IMG submission 56232) | Arabidopsis roots microbial communities from North Carolina, USA - Col MF nosort | ecosystem: Host-associated > Plants > Roots > Unclassified | place: USA: North Carolina | collected... | reverse complement strand
CTTTTTTTTTTTTTTTTTCATTTGGATTCTTGAAAAACCAAATGAATCAGGATACTGTCTTTGATTCCTGGTAGAATCTTGGAACCTAAACTTTTTCTTATGGGGTTTTGCAAAAAAGTCTTCCTTTTTTTAATATTAGGGTTTGTGTGAATATCATCTTTTTACCAAGACTATGTGTTTGAGACTTTATTTTTCATGTGAAACTGGTTTATTATGTGGCAGATCCAGATGCAGAAGTGATCGCATTATCACCAAAGACACTTCTTGCAACAAACAGATTCGTTTGTGAGATATGCAACAAAGGGTTTCAAAGAGATCAGAATCTACAGCTTCACAGGAGAGGCCACAATCTTCCATGGAAGCTGAAACAGAAGAACACCAAAGAACAACAAAAGAAGAAAGTCTACGTGTGCCCAGAGACAAACTGTGCTCATCACCATCCATCTAGAGCTCTTGGGGATCTCACAGGGATCAAGAAACACTTTTGCAGGAAACATGGAGAGAAGAAATGGAAATGTGAAAAGTGTTCAAAGTTCTATGCTGTTCAATCTGATTGGAAAGCTCATACCAAGATCTGTGGTACTAGAGATTATAGATGTGACTGCGGCACTCTTTTCTCGAGGTAACCCTTTTTTAATTTTTCATTTTTTTGTTCTTTATGTCAAGTTCTTTCTTTGTTCCTTGTCTTTCTTGAAAATTTTACTGATGTTTCTGTGACAAATCTAAATTATTGTCTATCTCTATAGAGATAGGAGTCAATAGTTTTTCTTGGAGTAGTTTGATATATATAGATGAATTTAATGCTTTCGTGTGACTGATTTCAATTGTCTTCTTTTGGTTATGTTCTTTGACAAATCTGCTTGTGACTGTCCATGGAATATAGTTTGAGTGCAATTAAATGCAGTGGCAAAATTCATGGATTAAGACATTATATTTACATGTTGGCCATTATTGCGTGTATATATAATTTTTTTTTTTTTTACATAAATCACTTCACACTTTTTTAGAGCTAATATGTATGTATTTGTGTAATATAAATTAATTCTTGTCCAACAAAAAATGATTTTTTAATAACATTATATGTAAAATTTGTGTTGATTTAATGAGGAGATAAAAAGAAGCCTGCAGGTGAATCTTCTCCTTCATCATCATAATAGTGAAAAAGAATCTTGATTTGATTTTGTAATTTTTTTTTTTGTAAAAAGATTTTGATAATCTATGATTTGATTTGCTGTGTGTAAAATTGCATTGGTCCATCATGACATAATAGGCTTCAAAAGCTTTTCTTTGAATTTTGAAACTTCTTTATTATCTCTGTATGGTCCACTCCAAACTATTTCACTACTTGCAATTGCATCATTTTATTTTTGGTTTAATGTTACAATTGCATCATTATTGATCATACATACATATATTGTTTATGTTTCTATCTAATATTTGTTTTTGTTTGTTTGTGATATATATATTTTATAAACAGGAAAGACACTTTCATAACGCATAGAGCGTTTTGTGATGCATTAGCAGAAGAAAGTGCAAGACTCCACTCAACTTCTTCCTCCAATCTCACAAACCCTAACCCTAATTTCCAAGGCCATCATTTTATGTTCAATAAATCTTCCTCCTTGCTCTTCACGTCATCACCTCTTTTCATCGAACCATCACTTTCCACCGCCGCTCTTTCAACGCCTCCAACGGCAGCTCTTTCCGCGACGGCTCTTCTCCAAAAGGCCACCTCTCTCAGCTCCACTACTTTCGGCGGCGGAGGACAGACTCGATCCATTGGTCATCACCGACATTTGACGAACGTCAACGAGTTTCTTGGTGTTGACCGAGTCATGATGACGTCAGCTTCTTCGTCTGAGTACGACCAGTTAGTTGTTGATGGGTTTACGTCCACGTGGCAGAAAGCTGACCGTTTGACCAGAGACTTTCTTGGACTCACGGGTCATGGGGGACACGTTAGCGTCAGACCTGGGGATATGCTAGAGTACGCGGGTGGAGTGGCGTTTCCTATGTCGGCGTACGATACCGAATCTCATGATCACTCGTTTCAGAAGGCTTACGATCATCTGGGATTCTCAGGGGCCCATCGTATGTAAAAGGGCAAAACTGGAATCTTGTTACTTTCTTTATTTTGTTTCTCTCAAATTACTTAAATACCCTCGTGGACAAAAAAAAAGACACAGAGCATTTCTTTCTGGGGATTATTAATTTTCTAAAATTGTTGCTAGCTTTGAATTTTTGTCTCGTTTACGTTGGATTTTCTTGTAAAAATATATTCGTACAAGGAAGTAAGGAACATTTAGAATTTCCTTAGTCAATATTATGTCCGTTAAAAAACCTAAAAAAGTTTTTACTTGGACATTACATGAAAAATCAAAAATAATATGATTTTCCTTAAAAAATGGATCGGTAAAAGTCCCACAAAACTGCAACGTCTCTAGGGATTGACGAATGTGTCCTCTCAAAGCCAGCTTATTTGACTGTGATAGATACTATACAAGTATACAACTTCTTTCATCATATCCACGTTACATGTATACATCATGTAATATGCACTTTTGTCTTCTGAAGATATATATTGCCAATCTTATACACATTGAGAAATACATATTCATCGTAACTCAAATTTGGCAATAGGTGTCGACAAACATATTTATTGTTGTTCTGATTGTTGTTAACAAGTTTCTATCGTAATCACTAATCAGTGACAAGGAGCTTATACTATTGATGGTCATTTATGTTGCCACTATGGCATTAGTAACGAACACTAACATGTATGTATCATTTTCATACTGTGATGAATAGTCGCTATACCAATCACAATTAATTTAGTGACAAATCATTACAATCTTATGTTTTTTTTTAATAGACGGTTTAATTACGTACCACAAAATCAAAAGGAACTGAAAACACATAAAGATATGAGGGTGAGGAGGAATCAAATAAAAAAGATATTATATAGAAAACTACGAGGAATAATATAAAGTAGAAAAGATTAAAGAAACGAATTAGGTCAAAGAGCTTGTTGATGAGGACACGCATGAACATGCGAACACTTTAAAACCAAAAAACGAAAACAAAAACAAGAACATGCGACCACTAAAAAGTTAAAAAGATAGATTAAAAGAACATTGTTAATGGTATCAATATAGTTTCCTTTTATGTTTTTACGAGCTCTTATAGTCCCCATTCTATACAACTTTGTTTTGCTTTCCTTTTTTCTTTTGGCTTGTGATTGGAAATTGAAGGTTGGTATAAAATGTACAATTCAGACATCTTATATATCTCCAGAGTATCCTTTGGTTTGGCTGATATATAAATGATTTGCAATACTGTTATGATCATTGTGTATTGAAACTTAGGATGTGATTGGTAATCGTGGGTTTAATAAAGCAAAAATGAAAAAAATGGAAAATAAAGAAAATAAATATTTAAAAATCAGCTCAAACTAAGTATTCTTTGGTTTGGCTGATATTAGTATAGTGAGATGATGAATTAATTTAAAATATCATCTCTTTTCTGTTTTTTTCTAAAGTCATCATAAACTATTCTCATGTAGATTTGAAACCAGAAGATAATTAACACAACACAAATTCTATTACAAACTACTAGATACATTCTAAAACATTCTACATTAGAGAAAAATAGTTGGTATATAACACTCAAGCAGTCAAGCTATTTCAAAATAATTGGTACAACAACATCCATGATTAAAAAATAACAACTATTTGGGTTCCTAAATTTTATCTTTAACAATCAAGCTATTTCGAAATTTTATGCAAGTAATTTCTTAATAGTTAATAGTAATATAATAATTACGTCTAGATGGACCCCAATGATAATTTAAAGACTTCCGTGGTTATAATATGAAATAGAAATATTTCAGGGGCAATAATGAAAACAATTAGGAACTTAATTATAATTAGTTTTGTTTTAAGTATCTATTTTAGGGAAATTAAATAAGGAAAATCGCGTGAGTGAGGGAGAAAGTGAGACGACTTTGACTATGTTTGAAGCGAGAAACAAGGCGCGGAGACACGAAGACGATGATGATGATGAAGAACACAGCACAAAAACCAAACGACGAAATTGATATTTATTTTTTTATTTCGTTAATCGATCAATGAAATAGTTTTCTTCAGCGTAAATCGATCTCTAAATCTCGATTTTCTGCGTTCTCCTTTCAAAATCTGTTTCAGTATTCTTCTCAGATTATCAAGGAGGAAGGAGAAATGAACTTGTTGTTGGTGGTGTGAATCTCGCTAATCGCAATTTTGGATCTTAGATTTTGTTCTTGCTACCAAACCCTAATCTCACACATTGCACCAGCATACATAGTTTTGATGTCTGGGTTGTTGTTCGTCTTTATTGATTCCGTTTCCTTAATCAAAAGAAACGGGTTGATTTCTGAGCCCCGATTCGGATCCGGGTCGTGTCCGACCGATTCAGGAGTGGTTATCGGATGAATGAATCTGGAATCGAAACTGTGGAACAATGAAATGGGGAACATTGCTTAAGGACTTGAAGGATAAGGTCGGAGTAGCTGAAACAACCGCCGATTTAATCGCCGGAGAAGCCATCAGTGACCCCACTACTCCACCGTCCTCTTCCCAAGCTTCTCCATCCTCTAGTTTCGCCGCCTTAGCTCAACATGACTTCAATTTATTATCTCCTACAAGGTATTTTACTTTTATAATGTGCACTTTGACTGATCAATGTTGGTATAAGTAAATCAATGATTCTCTCTTATTTACTCCTTGAAAAGCCGAGACAAACTTAAGTTGGAATTGGACTTCAAGAGATATTGGGAAGAGTTCCGTTCATCAAGCTCCGAACAGGTTCGTGTATCCATTCATGCTTTTAGCTTATGTACCTTTGTGTTACGTACAATCATTTATTGTGTTCTGATAAAAACTACACTGGAAAATCACTACTGCTAATCATTCATATATGTCACAACAGGAGAAAGAAGCCGCCTTGAATCTGAGTGTGAATACGTTTTGTAGACTAGTGAAGCAGCATGCTAACGTAGATCAGTTAGTTACCATGTAAGCCATTTCTTACTCTCTCTTTTTCTATTTGTATGGATTCATAATAGCTAGTTTTAGTCTTTGCAAGGGAAAATTTGCATGTCAACTAGAAGATAAATGTCTCTTACTCTCCACATGATTTAGAAAGGGATCGTACATTTCCTATCTTGAACGTTCTTCTTCGTTAGAGTCTCTTTTGCACTTTCGTTTCCTGCCCAGATATCAGATATGAGAATAGTAACCGTATTGAGAATTTAATTTCAATTGCAGGTTAGTAGAACCACATATATTCTCATTCGTCATTGGTAGAGCATTTGTGGCAGATGTTGAAAAGTTAAAGGTTAGTAGCAGGAAGAGGTCATTGGATGTAGAGAAAGCAATAGAGTTTTTTTCTGAAGTCACCAAGGTCTGCCTTTCCTTCCTACCACAGTGAATCAGGACATGTTATTGTTACCTTCTCTTCTCTGTTAGTCATGATTTTGTTGTTTCCTGCAGGATGGTTCAAGTCATGGTGCAAACCTTTTAACTGCTATTGAAGTCCTTGCATCTGGGGTACCTTTTCGACTTCTACATGTCTTTCAGTTTTTCCCTTTGTTAAATAATTTTACAAAACTCAACTATGAGTTTTTACTGTTTACCAATTTTTTTATTGAGTCTAATATCTGATAGCTAACTGGTAGTTATTCTCACATGATTTTTGGAGGCCATACAAAACCGTTTAGGGTGATGGCTCTTTGATGGCTTATATAATAAATATTGCATTGGTCCTTTTATGTGTTTTCTTTTCAGCCTTTCGACAAACAATCTCTACTGGATTCTGGGATATTATGTTGTTTAATACACACTTTCAATGCGTTTCTGACATACAGTGTAGCCAGTGAAGGTGAAAAAACTGTTAATTATGAAGAAAAGGTAAATATGAAAGATGTAGTACTTTCCAAGTTAGACACTTGAGGTTCAGTTTCAATGGTTTAACACATTTTTTCTACAATATAACTGTTTCATGCTGGCCAAAGTGTACACTCGGCAATGCCTTATCTGTTGAGACTTTAATGTATCTTCACTCTTGCAGGTTGAGGGCAGTGTTGTCAATATCATGAAAGCATTGGCAAGCCATCCTTCTGCTGCACAGAGTTTGATTGAAGATGACTCCCTTCAGCTACTTTTCAAGATGGTTGCCAATGGTTCTCTCATGGCTTTCTCTCGATTTAAAGTAGGGCTGGTTTCATTCCATAACATACAGCTTCACAAAAATGCAATGCAGGTAATTGGTTGCTCACCTGTTCTAGAAGTCGAGCAATGACAGTGTGTGTTGAAACTGAAACAGCTGCGAACTTTTCTGTAGCATGACCATGAAACTTGAGCGAATGTTGTGATGCTTAAAGTTCCATTTCGTGTCTCTTTCAGATTCTTGGGCTTCTTCTTGTCAATGACAATGGTAGCACGGCAAGCTACATACGCAAACACCATCTGGTATGCCATTGTATCCTGTAGAAAGCCTTACTGGGGAATGTATATTCTTGTTTTTTTTTTGCTAATGTTCAAGCTATATAAGGTCTCCCGTGATAAAGAAATTGGTTGTCAGGAGACTTTTGTTAATTTACTAGAGTATGAGAATAAAACTAATGATAAGTATTGGTTTTGTGCATATATTTTTGTTTGTCACAATCTGAGCATTGCCATATGATAGCTGCAATCTGGTGTTTAAATGGTTTCTTTTGTGATGTTTACAGTAATCTTCAAACCATTTGACGGAGTTTCTAAGAATGCTTGTTCTTGGTTTGTGAACTGAAAATCTATGTTAGGAAGCTAGATCGCTAGGAAAACTGCCTCAGATAGATTTTGTGACTAAGGACAACTATTTGGATTCTGTATAGCGTGAAAAAGGCCCGCACCTATTATTTGTTTCTGCTACATCTAAACGGGGCTTTTTAACAAAAATTCTGGCACAAGTTAGTGGTATGACTGCTTGTTCTGTTTCGACGTCTTCCGAACTAATTTTTTTTGCTGAGTTCTTCTGCAGATAAAGGTTCTCCTAATGGCTGTCAAAGATTTTGATCCGGATTGTGGGGACTCAGCTTATACAGTGGGCATTGTGGATTTGTTACTTGAATGTGTGGAACTATCGTACAGACCTGGTAAGTTCACTTAGACAAATCATAAGAACTCAAAATATGTCAATGCTTGTGGAAAAGGTAGTAGAGAGTAGAAATATTCGGTAGTCACCTTCTCAGTTTGGGGTTGGTAAACTGCTCTGATTGTGGTTGCTAATGTTTCTTAAATTTTGACTAATGTAGAAACTGGTGGAGTCAGGCTCAAAGATGACATACGAAATGCACATGGTTACCACTTCCTTGTACAGTTTGCGCTGATTCTATCTTCCATGCCAAAAGACATTGTTTTTGCGTTCGATCATTCATCCCCACACAAAAATAGAGGTTCCAATGACTCTAAAAAACAGCCACCCCTTTCACTGAAAACTAGGCAAAATGACGACTCTGAAAAACAGCAATCCCTTTCATTGAATAGTAGGCAAAATGATGAGTTTGCTTTAAAACATTTCTCCCCTGCACTTTCCAGATTGCTTGATGTTCTTGTCACCTTGGCTCAGACTGGTCCCATTGAGTCATCTGGAACAAGTACCTCACTATTGTCCCAAACAAAGCTCACTGGGTATAGCAGGAGACAAACACCATCTGCCAACAATCGGTATGATGAGCCATGTGAACAGGGAAGTGGTAAAGTTAAAGACCTTGAAGCTGTCCAAATGTTGCAAGACATCTTTCTGAAAGCAGAGAACAAGGATCTTCAGGCTGAAGTGTTAAACCGAATGTTCAAGATATTCACGAGCCATTTGGAAAACTACAGAATATGCCAAGAATTAAAGACTGTTCCACTTCTCGTGCTGAACATGGGTGGTTTTCCTTCCTCCCTGCAAGAGTTAATCCTCAAAATTCTTGAATATGCTGTCACAGTTGTAAATTGTGTTCCAGAGCAAGAACTATTGTCACTTTGTTTCTTGTTGCAACAGCCTATCGATTCTGAGTTGAAGCATACCATACTTTCTTTCTTTGTAAAGCTCACATCTTTTGATCAACAGTACAAGAAAGTCCTAGGTGAAGTTGGTGTTTTGGAAGTCTTACAAGATGATCTGAAGCAGCACAAGCTTCTCAGGGGTCCAGATCAGTATAGTGGAGTTTCTAATCATTTGGATCGGGTACCTAGCTCACCTAGCTTCAAACAACACCTGGATAGTCAGGATGCCATCATTTCATCACCGAAGCTGATGGAATCTGGGTCAGGAAAGTTGCCTATATTTGAAGTTGAAAGGACTATAACTGTTGGTTGGGATTGTATGATCTCTTTACTAAAGAATTCTCAAGTTAATCAAGAAGCTTTTCGTTCTGCCAATGGCGTGACCGTTATTCTTCCATTCCTGATCGCTGATGAACATCGTACCAGTATTTTGAGGATTTTTTCATGTTTAATCACAGGAGACATTAAACAGGTAAGTCTACATTCAAGGAATATGTATCTCGATATTCTATATTATACAGTGTGTTTTCTTGTTTCTCTGATCTACAAAGTCAAATTCTATTAGCTTGGCAAGGCTTTTAATTCTTTAGATCATGCCGCCACTAATGAGGTTTCTGTTGCTTAAGTATTATAAATCCTTGAGTTTCTGTAAAGGGTAACTCGTATCTGACCCGTCATTCAACCAGGTCCATCATGAAGAGTTAGAAGCTCTTATCGATGTGTTGAAGAGTGGAATGGTCACCAGAGTCTCTGGGGATCAATACAAGCTTCACTATGAAGTCAGATGTGATATCATGGGTGCTCTGTGGCGTATCGTTGGGGTTAATGGCTCTGCTCAAAGAGTCTTTGGTGAAGCCACTGGTTTCTCTCTTCTATTGACCACCCTTCATACGTTCCAAGGGGAAGAAGAGTGTAGGGATGAGTCTCATTTGATGGTTTACATCAAATTGTTCAAACATCTATTGCGCCTCATAACAACTGCTGTCTGTGAGAATGCTATCAATAGGATGAAACTGCACAGTGTCATTACATCTCAGACGTTTTATGATCTTCTGGTGGAGTCTGGTTTGCTGTGTGTTGATCTTGAAAGACATGTGATACAACTGTTGTTAGAACTTGCACTTGAAGTTTTGGTTCCACCGTTTTTGACATCAGAATCTATGGCCTCAGCTGAGATGGCAGAATGTGAAAAAGCAAGCTTTCTTGTAAAAACCGCATCTGGCCAATTTAATCCTGACAAGCAGAAGATCTATAATGCAGGTGCTGTCAGAGTACTGATCCGTTCACTGTTGCTTTGTACTCCAAAATTGCAGTTGGAATTTCTGAATCTTCTAGAAAGGCTTGCACGTGCCAGCCCATTCAACAAGGAAACCCTCACGTCAGCTGGTAAGAACTTTGTCTTAGGGTTCCACTTGGGCTCGTTATTATTGGCTAAGTTAACTCTTAAAATCACACCGTTGCTGTTTATTCTCTTCTTCACTCTTAATGAATTATAATGGAGCAGGTTGCGTAGAACTCCTGCTAGAGATTATCTACCCCTTTCTGCAGGGTTCGTCTCCATTTCTTTCTCATGCTTTAAAAATTGTTGAAGTTCTTGGAGCGTACAGGTAGTCAACCATAGCTAAAATTTTTATAATACGTAGTCTTAAGGTGACTAGGTTTGTTTGTAGGCTGATCTTACTCAAAATACGGTCTTATTCTGGTGCAGATTGTCTCCATCCGAGCTCAAAATGCTGTGTAGATATGTCATGCAGATGAGGGTTATGAATTCGGGTCCCTCACTAATTGGTATGATGGAAAAGCTAATTCTCATGGAAGAAGACACAGGATTGGAATGTGTTTCCCTGGCTCCTTTTGTAGAAATGGACATGAGCAAAACTGGGCATGCTTCTGTTCAGGTGTCCCTGGGTGAAAGATCTTGGCCTCCTGCTGCTGGTTATTCATTTGTTTGCTGGGTCCAGTTTCGTAACTTTTTGACAACCCAAGAATTAGAATCAGAAGTTTATAAAGCTGGTGGTTCGTCAAAGACGCCCATTTTGAGTGGGCAGCAAAGCGAACAAAATATTTTCCGGATATTTTCTGTTAATGCTATAAGTAATGGAAGTCCATCCTATGCAGAACTTTATTTTCAAGAAGATGGTATTCTGACCCTTGCCACTAGCAATTCAAATTCTTTGTCATTTTCTGGATTAGAAACTGAGGAGGGCAAGTGGCATCACCTCGCTGTTGTCCATAGTAAGCCGAATGCTCTTGCTGGACTCTTTCAGGCTAGCGTTGCTTATGTTTACATTGATGGAAAACTAAGGCACATGGGTAAACTGGGGTATTCTCCTTCACCTGTTGGAAAATCTTTGCAAGTAATAATTGGAACTTCAGCCACTTGTGCTAGGGTTAGCGATTTGACATGGAAAATACGCTCATGTTATCTTTTTGAGGAGGGGCTCACGTCAGGCTGCATTGGTTTCATGTACATTCTTGGTAGAGGGTATACAGGTCTTTTTCAGGATGCATATCTCTTACGTTTCGTACCTAATCAGGCTTGTGGTGGGGACAGCATGGCTATCCTTGACTTGTTAGACACTGACATGTCGTCTGGTATCCAAAAATTTGAAGACAGTAATAGACAAGGCGATTCCAAGGCACATTGTAGTGGGATTGTATGGGATCTCGATAGGTTAGGGAATCTTTCAATTCAGTTACCTGGTAAGAAACTTATTTTTGCATTTGATGGAACATGCTCAGAGTTCATGCGCGCTACCGGAAGTTTTTCACTCGTCAATCTTGTTGACCCATTGTCCGCTGCTGCCTCTCTTATTGGGGGTATACAATGATCATATATAATTTCGTTCGTGTTTTACCTTTTATGTTTTAGTTTCATTCTACGTTTCTCAATTATATAGGAATACCGCGTTTCGGGCGCCTGGTGGGAAATGTGAGTCTCTGCAGACAAAATGTGATTGGCAATAGTATCCGCCCAGTGGGAGGAATGGCTGTTGTACTTGCACTGGTTGAGGCTGCCGAATCTAGAGATATGCTACATATGGCTCTTTCATTGCTTGCCTGTGCGCTTCATCAGAATTCCCAGAATGTGAAGGATATGGAAACATACACAGGCTATCACTTACTAGCTCTGTTTTTACGTCCCAAGATGGCGCTATTTGACATGCAATGTTTGGAGATATTTTTCCAAATATCTGCATGTGAAGCTTTCTTTTCAGAGCCAAAGAAGTTGGAGAGTGGGCAAACTACTATTAGCATGTCACCTACGGAGATTATACCTGAAAACAACTATGAGGATCCTACTCTGTGTAAATTTCAATATGAAACTTCTTCAGTTGGATCTCATGGGGATATGGATGATTTTTCGGGGCGAAAAGATTCTTTTAGTCATTTATCTGAGCTTGAAATGGGAGATAATCCTGTTGAAACTTCAAACTGCATTGTCTTATCCAATGCAGATATGGTGGAACATGTCCTCCTGGACTGGACTCTCTGGGTGACAGCCCCTGTTTCCATCCAAATCGCCTCACTTGGTTTTCTAGAGAATCTCATCTCAATACTCTGGTACAGGAGTCACAATCTTGCAATTCTGCGTCAAATCAATCTGGTGAAACATTTGTTAGTAACACTTCAACGAGGGGATGTGGAAGTTCTTGTCCTAGAAAAATTAGTTATTCTTCTTAGATGCATCTTAGAAAACGGGTTCCTTACTCCTGAGCTTGAAGATGTGGTTAGGTTTGCGATTATGACATTTAATCCACCTGAAATAAAGTCACAAAACTCATCAATGCGCGAGTCAATGGGGAAGCATGTAATTGTGAGAAATTTGGTATTGGAAATGCTTATTGATCTCCAGGTAACCATAAAAGCAGAAGAACTGCTGGAGCAGTGGCATAAGACAGTTTCATCAAAATTAATAACGTACTTCCTTGATGGAGCTGTGCATCCTAGTAGTATGAGATGGATTATGACCCTTCTCGGTGTTTGTCTCACTTCTTCCCCAAATTTTTCTCTTAAATTTTTTGCCAGTGGAGGTTATCAGGGGCTGGTACGGGTACTTCAAAGCTTTTATGATTCTCCAGACATATATTACATTTTGTTCTGCTTGATTTTCGGAAAACCTGTTTATCCAAGACTACCAGAGGTCCGAATGTTAGACTTTCATGCACTAATGCCCGATGATGGAAGCCATGTAGAGTTGAATTTTGTAGATCTGTTGGATTCAGTGGTTGCCATGGCTAAATCTACTTTTGACAGATTGATCATGCAATCAATGCTTGCCCACCAGTCTGGAAACCTTTCACAGGTGAGCGCTAGATGTGTAGCTGAGCTTGTTGAGGGCTATGCAGATATGACTGGAGAGCTTCAAGGGAAAGCTTTAATGCATAAAACATATGCGGCACGGTTGATGGGTGGTGAAGCATCAGCTCCTGCCACTGCTACATCTGTTATCCGTTTCATGGTTGATCTAGCAAAGATGTGCCCTCAATTTTCAGCTGCTTGCAAAAACACAGAATTTCTCCAAAAGTGTGCTGATCTTTACTTTTCTTGTGTCAGGTTTGCATCACATGCCTTTTGCATATATATACATTTTTCAGTACCACATACTGAACATAGATATGTATATCCTTTTCTGTACATTCAGAATTCATTTTTTTCTGTCTGTATCCCTTTTGTATAGTCGCGGCATAGAGACATTGGAAACAGTATTTTTGTTCCACTAATCATATATTCCTGCATGTCAGAAGGTCCTAGATAAGACCAGGATTTTTTTTGTTTTTTGTAGTTACTGTGACCTGCAAGATGTTTTGCAAATATTGACCAAAATCTGGGTCGTTTTGCAGGGCTTTTCATGCTGTTAAGCTGGCCAAACAGCTCTCAATGAAAGCAGAAGAGCAGAATATAACTGGTGGTGATGATAGCAGCGTAGAAGGGAATTTTTGTAGAGTGTCTCACCAGGACATGTCCACAAAAACCTCCATAAGTGCTGGAAGCTTCCCTCAAGATCAGACTAGCAGTGTGATTTCTGTAGACATGTATATACCTTCGGATTATGTGGCTGTTGATAAGGTGGAGAACTTTCTTACAACACCGCCAGGGGAATCAAACAAATCATTTCAAGGTCGCGAATATATTGCGAAACAAGATGGTGATCATGTTGGCTCTGTGTCAGCCTCCAGTGAAATGAAATCTCTAGATCTTACAGGTAGTTCGAGTCAAGTTCAACCAATAGATTCTCGGAGTTCTGAATCTTTCTCGATGTTAGAATCTCCCCTTTTATCTGAAAAATCAAGTCTTGAAGTTCCATTCATTCCATCCCCATCCAAAAGTTCTACAATTTCCACTCCTCATCCGTCGCATATCTCAGTTAGTGAATTTGATGCATCTTCAGATCAATCATCAGGTTCACAAGGTTCATCTGCTGTCCATACATTATTTACAATTAGCCCAAAAGTTCTCCTCGAAACTGATGAGTCTGGGTATGGTGGTGGGCCGTGTTCTGCTGGAGCAAGTGCAGTGCTAGATTTTATGGCAGAGGTCTGTGCTGACATAATGACTGAGCAGATTAAAGCAGTACAGGCTTTGGAAAGCATTTTAGAAATGCTTCCTTTATATGTGGATCCTGAATGTGTTGTAGTATTTCAAGGCTTATGCCTTAGCAGAGTCATGAACTATCTTGAAAGGCGTTTCTTGCGTGATGACGAAGAGGATGACAAAAAGCTAGACAAAAGAAAATGGTCTGCAAACTTGGATGCTTTTTGCTGGATGATTGTGGATCGTGTCTATATGGGCGCTTTTCCTCAACCAACTGGAGTCCTTAGAACCCTTGAGTTCTTGTTATCAATCCTGCAATTGGCTAACAAAGATGGTAGGGTTGAAGAAGTCACTTCTTCAGGTAAGGGTTTGTTATCCATTGGAAGAGCAACCAGGCAACTAGATGCTTATGTGCACTCAATCCTGAAGAACACAAATAGAACAATACTATATTGTTTCCTACCATCGTTCTTGATAACTATTGGAGAGGAGGACCTACCGTCACGTCTGGGCTTGCTTGTTGAATCTACCAAGAAGCAAACTTCAAAGTTAAGCGGCAAGGAATCTGGAATTGATGTCTCAGCAGTTCTTCAATTGTTGGTTGCAAACAAGAATATCATATTATGCCCTAGCAATCTTGATACAGATTTGAATTGCTGTCTGTGTGTGAATTTAATCTCTCTACTTCATGACCAGAGAAAGAATGTGCAAAACATGGCATCTAATATTATCAAATATTTGCTGGTTCACCGAAAATCTGCTTTGGAGGATTTGCTCGTCAAAAAACCACACCGAGGACAAAAATTTGATGTACTACACGGGGGTTTTGATAGATTGCTGACTGGAAATCTTCCAGAATTCTCTAAGTGGCTTGAGAGCTCCGAGCAAATTATAACTAAAGTACTGGAGCAGGGTGCTGCAGTTATGTGGATACAGTACATAGCTGGCTCGGCAAAATTTCCTGATGTTAGAATGAAAGGCATGGATGGTCGTCGCACTAGAGAGATGGGGAGAAAATTGCGAGATACGTCTAAGTTAGACCTGAAACACTGGGAGCAGGTAAATGAGCGAAGATATGCACTTGAAGTAGTACGTGATGCAATGTCTGCTGAGCTTAGAGTTGTCCGGCAAAATAAATATGGTTTGATACTTCATGCCGAGAGTGTGTGGCCAACTCACCTCCAACAGCTTGTACATGAGCGTGGTATATTCCCAATGCGTATTTCCCATGGAGTTGAAGATCTTAAATGGCAACTCTGTCCTATTGAAGGTCCATATAGAATGCGTAAAAAGCTTGAACGATGTAAACTGAAGATTGATAGCCTCCATAATTTACTAGAAGGGAAGTTGGAACTTGGAGAAATTGAGCTACTCAAATCCAAAAGTGAAGATGGTCTTGTTATTTCTGATATGGATTCTGAGCCAGCTTTCCTGCTAAGTGAACTTTACAGCGAGTCCTTTTCCGAAGAGGCTGATGATCTTAAGGATGTTCCATCTGCTAGAAATGGATGGAATAATGATAGAGCAACTAGTACAAATGCGGCGAGTCTTCATAATTCTCTTTCTTTTGGTGGCAAGTCTAGTAGTACAGCAGTATCTGTTCCAATAAGCGTTAACACAGATGAAAAATCTGAGACTGGATCTCCAATAAAGTCATCTTCTGGTAAAATGGACGAAATCAAACATGTGGAGGAAGAATCAGAGAAGGAATTGAAAGATGATGGTGAGTATCTGATCAGACCTTATCTGGAACATCTTGAAAAGATTAGGTTCCGATATAACTGTGAGAGAGTTGTTGGTTTGGACAAACATGATGGGATCTTCTTAATAGGGGAACTTTGCCTATATGTGATAGAGAACTTTTACATTGATGATCATGGGTGTATCTGTGAGAAGGAATGTGAAGACGAGCTATCCATTATTGATCAGGCACAAGGTTTGAAAAAACAATTTCATGGAAGCCTGGAATCCAAGTCCAAGTCTAGCACATTGTGGAGTACAACAATAAAAATCGGTGCTGTAGGGGGAAGAGCATGGGCATATGGTGGTGGAGCTTGGGGAAAGGAAAAAGTGCGTGTGACTGGTAACTTGCCACATCCTTGGCATATGTGGAAGCTGGATAGTGTTCATGAGATTCTAAAACGTGATTACGAGCTGCGTCGAGTTGCTGTTGAGATATTTAGCATGGATGGATGTAATGATCTCCTTGTGTTCCACAAGAAAGAAAGGGAAGAAGTCTTCAGGAATCTCCTTGCCATGAATCTTCCAAGGAACAGCATGTATGGCATCTTGTTGCTTTTCATATCAATTTTTTTTGGCGCTCTCAGCATATTCCCCTTTTTCCCCATTTTTCTCTAGTCATGAATAAACATGTCACGTTAAGCTCAAGAGCTGAGCATTATATAGCTCAGTCTTCCATGAGGCCCTTCCTAAATCTATGAATCTGTTGTTTATTCTGTTTGTTTTTCTTTTCAGGCTCGATACAACCATATCAGGATCAGCGAAACAGGAAAGCAAAGAGGGTAGCCGTCTTTTCAAATTGATGGCAAAGTCATTCACGAAAAGATGGCAAAATGGGGAGATCAGCAATTTCCAATACCTAATGCATCTCAACACCCTTGCAGGACGTGGATACAGTGATCTCACACAGTATCCGGTATTTCCGTGGATTCTAGCAGATTATGATGGCGAGAGTCTTGATTTGTCGGATCCAAATAATTTTCGCAAGCTTGACAAACCAATGGGTTGCCAGACGCCTGAAGGAGAAGAAGAATTTAGGAAACGGTTTGTGATATGCCCTTAAACTTGATTTAGAGCTTTTCTTGTGTGTTCCTCACCATACAGCTTTCCCTTTTAATTAGTTATGCTTTCATCGTGTCGTAATCATATTCCAAGAAGTGTTTCTCATGCTTTCCTTCTCCCTTTATCATTTCAGATATGAGAGCTGGGATGATCCAGAGGTTCCACAATTTCATTACGGTTCTCACTATTCAAGTGCTGGCATTGTTTTGTTTTACCTTATTCGCCTTCCACCGTTCAGTGCTGAAAATCAGAAGCTGCAGGGTGGTCAATTTGATCATGCTGATCGACTTTTCAATAGTATTAGAGAGACTTGGCTTAGTGCAGCTGGAAAAGGAAATACATCAGATGTGAAAGAACTAATTCCTGAATTTTTCTACATGCCTGAATTCTTAGAAAACAGATTTAACCTTGATTTGGGTGAAAAGCAGTCAGGGGATAAGGTAGCAAGTTGTTCTAATGGTGCTTATGTTCCTTTTACTTCGCTGTTTCCCTTTCATGAGAAAGTTCCTTGTATAATGTCAGGTTGGTGATGTAATTTTACCTCCTTGGGCTAGAGGGAGTGTTCGTGAATTCATCCGCAAGCACAGAGAAGCTTTGGAGTCTGATTATGTTTCAGAGAATCTGCATCATTGGATAGATCTCATCTTTGGGCACAAGCAGAGAGGAAAGGTACATTACATGTTCTCCTTTTGGTAGTCAATAGAAAAATCTAACTATCATGTCTTAGAGATGTTGCTTCTTAAAATATCGAATCATGAGGCTGTTTATTTTCAGGCTGCAGAAAATGCTGTTAATGTTTTCTACCATTACACGTATGAGGGGAATGTGGATGTAGATGCTGTTACGGATCCTGCCATGAAAGCATCCATACTAGCACAGATCAATCATTTTGGACAAACGCCGAAGCAACTATTCCAGAAACCTCATGTTAAAAGAAGGACAGACAGAAAAGTCCCTCCGCACCCTCTGAAACACTCGATGCATCTTGTTCCTCGCAATATACGTAAATGCTCATCATCTATAAACCAAATCATCACTTTCAATGATAAGTTGCTTCTTACCGGCGCTAACTGTCTCCTGAAACCCAGAGGCTATAAGAAATACATAAGATGGGGTTTCCCAGACAGGACCTTGAGATTTATGAGCTATGATCAGGACAAGCTCTTATCCACCCATGAAAATCTCCATGAAGGCAACCAGATCCAGTGCGCTGGTGTTAGTCATGACGGGCGCATTGTGGTCACTGGAGCAGAAGATGGTCTAGTCTCTGTGTGGAGAGTCAGCAAGGATGGCCCCCGTGGTTCACGACGTTTACGGTTAGAGAAATCCCTGTGTGCACACACAGCCAAGGTCATTTGTCTACGTGTAAGTCAACCTTACATGATGATTGCAAGCAGTTCAGATGACTGTACAGTTATCATATGGGATCTCAGTTCTTTAAGTTTTGTGAGGCAGCTTCCGAATTTTTCGGTTCCCGTTACAGTAGTCTACATAAACGACCTTACAGGAGAAATCGTAACTGCTGCTGGAAGTGTACTTGCTGTTTGGAGCATCAATGGCGATTGCCTTTCTGTGGTTAACACATCACAGTTGCCAACTGATTTGATAGTATCAGTAGCAGGTTCAACGTTTTCTGACTGGCTGGAAACAACCTGGTACGTGACTGGTCATCAAAGTGGGGCACTTAAAGTGTGGCGGATGGTACATTGTACTGATCCGGTAAGTGTCCCGAGCAAAACACCTAGCAACAGAACAGGAGGTCTAAATTTGGGGAATCAGAAGCCAGAATACAAATTGCTTTTACACAAGGAGTTGAAGTTCCATAAGCAACCGGTCACATCTCTGCATCTCACGACCGACCTAAAGCAATTACTGAGCGGCGATTCAGCTGGACATTTGCTTTCATGGACAGTACCAGATGAGATATTAAAAGCTTCACTCAAAAAAGCTTCATAGTTTAGAATCAAAAGCATCATCTAAAACTAGGACTAGTATCTAGAGCAATCACTGATGGTCAGGAGACTTGAGGACAAATCACTGAAGCACCTAGGAGGTAGATCAAAGTCAAAATGTAAGACCTCATGGCAAAGACTTTCCTTTGTTGAGTCTCTTACCTCGCATCTGATTCTTTTTCATCTGATTTGCAGATTAAATGTTGTTACCGAATGCAGAAACAACAAAGCGAGACAGAATCCCGTCGATTTGACAATAACTAAAAGGTTTGTCTATAGAATGTGTAAATAGAGTTAACAGGGAATTGTGTGTATAATAGATTATTCTGCAAATAATAACCTGAGCAAATTTAATATTAGAGCCCCATATATATTTTTCTCAGATGAAATTATGTTATTAGTAGCTTAGGGAGTTTTAATTTGCTTCAACATCAATGGTAATGTCTTATGTTAATAACCTGTAGCCCACTCTAAAGTACATAACCGTTATGTTGTTGCTTTGTTTCTTATGAAGACAAATATTAGAAAGTACACAAATTTGGGGATAGTATTACATTTTCTAAATATTGGGAACAATTTAGAGTCTGAAAGTAGAAGAAAACATTGAATAAAGCGGGGGTGTCACGGAACATATCAATGAAAAAATGTAAAGAAGTGTTTTAAGTTTTCAAAGTGAATCACGGAACATATCAATGAAAAGCACAAGATACATTAGACAGGAGCTTCGAACCTCCCAACCATTTCTCCAGAACATACTCCTTCACTTTCTTCTCATCATTTCCAAACACATTACACATAGCCTTAACATAGTTAGATGGAAATTTTCCGGTTATCCTCACATAGAACATGACGGCACGAGCCATGTCTTTGCACAAATTGTCCCTCAGAGATTCAAACATTGACGTCTTGGCCGTTTCGAGTGAAGAAGATCTTGGTGGTTGCGACCTGTTGATATTTCTTCGTATGCAAGCTTCTTGGGGGTTTAAGGGAGCAGCAGAGATAGCGAGGAAGGTCACAAAGAAGACTACGGCGACGATGCTCATGGAAGTCTTCATTGCTTTTGGCTTCGCTTGTTGTTTCTGTGAAGAAAGAAAGCGTATAGACATTTATATACAGTGAGTAATGAGATATTTGAAACTTGTTTCGCATTAAAAGAAAGTTCAGTTTTATATGTTAAAGTGAAAATTGGGGGTTTCAACATTCAAATGTTTCATGAGTTTCACTTACTAGGGAGTATCAGTTTGGTTTATAATGATAATAATAATATCATAGGTGTTGTTCACAAATAGTGACCAGAAGAGTTTACAATGTTAGAGGGACAACAAAAAAGAAGCTAACACCTTTCTTTCAAGCTCTTCATTAATGGTGATTGTTTATTTATATAATATCAATAGCGAGGCGTGTAAGAGTAAGGTCCCATGGAGTATGGAAGCTGATAATATTGTTGTTGTTGGTTTTGTCCGAAATTCATGTGACCTTGTCTTCCACTTCTGTTGTATTGATCCCACATTATTTGTTCTTCCATTAACAATCTTTGTTTTTTCTCCATATCATTCATTTGCACGTATGCTGGTGGGGCTACCTCTAGCGACGCCGCGAATGGATCCACCATCACCGGACTATTTCTGTTTCCATTGGCTGTCGGTGGCGGCGCTGGCAATGCCAACATCGAGGCTGCATCATCATTTAGATCAGATTCATTGAACTGACTCTCATGAAACTAAGATAAAAATTGAAAAATGATTTCATTTTAAATTTGTTTTACCTGCTGGGCTTCCTGCAGAACCAAAAGCCACACTACTAGCACTTCCACTACTTCCATAAGCCGTAGACGTTTTAACCGCAGCATTAACCGCACCGTACTGATACATTCCATCAAGCAACAAAGTATCAAATCCTCCTCCGAGCTCACTCTTTTGTCCCGACAATCTTGTCGCCGATCTCACCAAGTCCGTCTCCCAATCCGCCGAATTATCGTTAAACGCTTCCCACCCCGGTCCAGACGCACTCTCGGTCCCAACGACACCATCAAATAACGCTAACGCCAAACTATCACCAACCGTTCCTGCCGTTACACCCGCTTCATCTGTTAAATCCAGCAAATCACCCTCTTGATCTTGTCTTGAAACCACTTCTTCAACATCTTTCTTTGTTTCCATTTTCTCTTCTTCTTCCTCTTCTTCTTTCTGTTCCGGTGCGGGTAATGCTTTGATGGAGTTTAAATCTTCTTGATTTTCTTGAATATACTCTGTTTTGCTCTCCTCCTCCTCAGATTTGTTAGACCTTTTTGATGATGATTTTGTTGTTTGTGCAGCTAAAGCTGATTTATCTCTTATAAACTCATCCATGAGATCAAGTTTCTTCTGTGTAATCTTTTCCAATTCTGGATACTCTGAAGATCTTGCAACTGCCATGTTCTTACACCATCCGTAAAACGGATCTAACTCGTCAAACTGTTTAGAAACTCGACAGAAGATTTCATAGACTTTGATGGAATCATGAATGTCTAATTCCATGAATCGCTCTATTAATACTCCCATGATCTCTGTTATATTGTAGTATAACTGAAAACTCTCTTTTACTATCGGATACATAGCCACAATCACCACTCTGTTGTTCTTCGCATTACCTGTTGCAAAAGACCTAACTTATTAACCAAGAAATCCGAAAGTGGAAAAGCGTGTGTTCCAAGGAAATTAATTATTACCTGTTGGACGACAAGCCAAGAACCGATCAAGAAGCTGTTGTAAATGTTGTACTCTGTTGAAGATTTTCTCTGTTTTCATCTCTGCGACTGGTTTAGATTTAACCACAATAGCTTTCGACCGAATATCGTTGCTTGTCCCTCGATGATCATCTTCCTCGCCGGAATCACCATCACCGCCACCACCACCACCACTTTTTTTTTTCCCTCGTCTTCCTTGCATCCGGTAATCAAGACGTTCATCCAAATACAAAGCATAAGTCCGAACAAAAGCAGAGTAATCCCACGAATCAGACTGACTCGCATCTCTGAAATCAGACATGTTAAGCAATCTCGTTCCTCGTCTCGTCGCGAAGAAGATCTCTTGCTCGTAGGCTCTATCTCCATCTGTTAGCAACCGTTGGATCAAAATCAAGGTTTTGAGAGCAACCGACCAGTTCTTGGTCTTGTTGAGCCGTCGCGAGAGAGTTGCCACACAAGCGCTTACGTAATTGCGTGAGTAAGAAGTTAGGCATAAAATCTCTCTAATGTACTTGTCCTCCGCTGGATAGTCATCATGTCGCGTCGCTTTCACGACAGCTATTTCGAGTTCCGTTAAAGAACTGCTTCGACCACCGACTTTGGCTAATCCTACGCTTGTTTGATCTTTCACGGCTCCTATGGCACGTTTTAGCTTACTTGAACCCATTTTGACTTACGTACGCCGTTAAACAGAGGAAGAGAGAGGAGAAAAAAATTGGAAGAACGACGACTTTTTTCTTTCACTTGTTTGTCGTCGTCTCTTTTTCTCCTCTGTTTTTTTTTTTTGTGTTTTCTGACGAGAAAATGTGAATGCTTGATCGATCTACCATGGAAATCGCCGAGGTTGTCGGAATTTAATGATAGGGGAAATTAGTAAAGCCATGTGAGCTATCTTTTTTAAAATTGGATAAAAACAGATATACACTCTGTTATTAGCTATAAATAGAAAGACGATTCTCAAATAAGAATCTTGTAATGTTATAAGACAGAGCTTATATATATATATAAGCCATGAGACTGTATTTTCACAAGATGTTTTCTCATGATTCGTAACTTAATAACACTTACAAATTACAGATGCATAGACATTAATATAGTGCGAAACCCGCTTCTTGTTTGATCAGTCCACGCATTTTTTCGGCCTGTAAAATGAGCAAAAAAAGGGGAGACAGGAATCTGATATGTATAAACAGGGATCATAGTACTTCAAATGGTTTTAAATTGTTCAATGGTCTTAAAAGAAAGAGCCATGTTTTAGCTTACCATGCTGAATCGTTCTGAGGTTCGGTATTCCAGCCATACGGGTTGGCGCTTGGAGTAACATGGTGATTTTGCCCATTTCTAATTCTCTGCAAGGGAGAGCTGGTTTGGGATGGAGGAGCAGCGAAATTGTTTCCGAGTCTTGGAGGTAGAATGGTTGGGATCCCGATGTTTTGGTTTGACATATGGTTTAGGTTTGAGTGTGGTTGATAAGCTGGAATAATGCTAGAAGAATCCATCCTGTTGTTACCAGTTATTGGCATTCTGTTGTTGTTGTTATGTCCACTTGATCTTCCGAGAAGCATCGGATTCATTCCTGTTACTCTCTTCACGGTTTCTTCCGCCATTTTCACCTTAACATAACATGGGAGTTACTAAAACTGTATACAAAAAAAGGGTAGTTCAGAAAAAGGAGAGGAGGATAATACTTAAGTCTTCTTACCTTAGCTCTTAATGTCTCAATGTCAGCCTTTAGTATTCTATTGCCAACAGCAGCCTCGTCATACTTGTGATTCATGTTGCTCAGTTGTTTAAGAAGTGATGAATGCTCACCTTTTAGATCATTAACCTATCAAAATACAAATTAGGTCTCATTAATATCCTTCAACACAAAAATGAGGTGTTGAGAGGATACAACACAAAACCTGTGTTTCGAGGTCACTTGTTTGCTCCTGCTTTCTCCTTCTAGATCGCCTAGCTGACTCACGATTTGACAGCATCCTACAAATATTAAAAGGAAGAACAAGGCTCTATAAATGTAATCTTCAAACGACAAGAAATTGGAGAAAAAGTAATGATTACCTTCTAGATTTTTTAACGTCCTCTGGCTTCAAGGAACCGGTGGTTTCATTCTCTTCATCAAGGTCCTCGTCATCAGAATATTCTCTCGACGATCCACTAGTAACCTGCTTCATTGATACACCAGTTTTTTTCACCTCAGCTGGTAAGGAAGAAGTAACACCAAGTTCTCCTGGGGTCATCAAAGAACCTACCACGATTAAAACTTACTATGTCTAAGACTCAGAAGAGATATCTGAAAGAGAAAGACGAGCGCTGAAATAATGATTTCCCATATATTGAACTAACCACCAGAACTCATCTCAATCCCAAGCTTATTGTTCTTCCAGAAAGCAGTTTAATTTCAATGAGAAAGTCAGTCACAAAAAGATTGAAACTTGACGGATAAAACTAGGCGCTTGATCCAACAAAAGTACCATTTTCTATTTCTAATTCCTTAACCTAGGCATCTAAATTAACAAACACAGAACAGAGAAACGAATCTGCAGGTTTATCATCGCTCATCTATCCTGGTGAAACTAAGAAGAGACTCTTACCTTGAGTAAGAGGACTGGATTGAACTGGTTGAAGTTGAGTTTCTGGAGAACTAGTCGAATCTTCAGGCTTCACAGACCCAACCTAAGAAGAGAACATCAGAGCTTCAGATTTAGATCAAAACGCACAAATTACACATATAGATAAGAAAAATAGAAGATTAACAACACACCCGAAGAGAAACAACAGTAGCGCACTCAGTCTCAAGCTTGTTCTTAAGAACACGACGATAATCATCGGAATCAACAATCACCGTCTTCGTCGTCATGGGAGCAGCACAATCCAAATTTCCCGAATCGCGATCACGAAATCGACTATCATCCTCGAAATCATTCTGTCCGGAAACAGAAGGAAGAGATTGCGCCGAAGAAACACCGACGATCGCGTTGTTGTTGTTACCAAGTGGCTCAGAGCTCACCGCCGACGAAGAAATCTCTTCGAGAAACATCTCGAAAGTCCATTCCGGTTGACTCTGGCTAACTTCATCCGCCGTAACAGGCTTAGAAGAGTCGGGATTGAGAGGAATCGGAGGAGTTTCCCAGAAAGGATCGGAGAAATCGTCAATGGAGAAGATACTGTTCATCGCTCGCTCTCTTTTTCACTTTCTGATTCTTCTTTTTTTGTCGGTACTTTGCCTATTTGCATTTAGGTCCACCCACACAAGTATATTCTCTTTTTTTATTACGTACAATAAAATAAACATTTTTTCTTACACATTTCTGTTTTATTTCTTTACAATATTCTTTGAATAGTTTTTATAATTTAAATATCTATTGTATAACGTCCACTAATGTTTACATGAAAAAACGTAACAGTTTTTGCAAACATTGTTATTTAATTATTCTTCAAAGTTTGATTTATTCAATGAACAACGAAGTTGACATAAAACATTAGATTATATTTTAATTTATAAAAAAATACTATATTATACTGGTCATTAAAAATTTATAAAATGTCACCAGAAGCTAAACAAATAAATCACTAAGCTATATTACAAATTTACAATAGACAAGCCTAAATTATAAAAAAAAAATATATGGAGTTTTTTAAAAATCTAAATTTACCACAAAAAGCTTCTAAAAATAATTAACGAACTAGATCATTTTTTCGCGCCATATGTAAATTTAAACAGTCATTTTCAATTTTCATATATATGGAATTTACTCTCTATTTCTTTTTGACCTTAACATAGTGTCACCAATACCACAAATCACCACTATGTAGGCTATATTACAATAGAGAACGAACCAAAAGAATACAAAAAAACAAACCATATATATATTTTTCAAGCAATCCCCAGTTTTAATTATTGCAAAATTACAAGAATCTACACACATTTTTTTTTTTTTTTTGAAAGGGCTAAGAATCTACACACATAAATATACACA
>Ga0041059_1000768_pt1 | contig 25064 bp, 20 predicted proteins | sample AraColnosormetaG_FD_56232 | JGI IMG/M metagenome (GOLD analysis project Ga0041059, IMG submission 56232) | Arabidopsis roots microbial communities from North Carolina, USA - Col MF nosort | ecosystem: Host-associated > Plants > Roots > Unclassified | place: USA: North Carolina | collected... | reverse complement strand
AAAAATAAAAGCTGAATCATATTAATGAAATGTTTTTATTGGAAGATTAGAAAGCTGATGTGTCATCTCCAGAAAAGCTTAAAATGCTGACGTGGCAAAATGATGGAGAGAGTTGAGCTTCTTTCATATATATGATTTAAAGACATCTTCATACAATCTCCATTGCACATAAAAATGAGGGTATTTAATTTGAAATAAGATTATAAAAAGAAAACAATAGACATTTTTAGTTAGAGAGAGTCTAGATAGAGACATTTGAATACTCTCTCTCTTGTATGGTTCTTCCCGTGTCAACTTTTTATTTGTTTTTAAATTTTAAATAATTAAACTAAATAAAAAGTATTATTATTAAATTTTAAAGATACACTTATCATTAGTTAACCAATGCAGATGCTCTCAAAGTATCACCAATGAAGATGGTCTAAACGACTTCAGTTACTTTTGGTCTAAATTTTTTGTTATATTGCTTTTTTGGTCACAAATATCAGACCATTAATTAAGGGGATGGTAAAAAAAAATATCATAGCATTGAGTAACAATGATATATCACTAATTTTCCTTTATTCGTCATTGTATTTATAGTTAAAACTTAAATACGAAAAAAAGAAAAACGTTAGGCAAATATTTAGAATTCTGAACTCTAGTATCATGTCAAAACTTATGGATATGCATCTTAAAATTAATTGACAATACTATACTAGGTGCCATACATATATTTTCTGTGGAACTCTTAAGGAACAAAGTTTTTCAAACTGTATACTTATGATGAGCCCTTCTACATGATCAGGAGGGTTTGTAAGTCTATTGCGAAAATAATGGCTTTGGCGCTCGACTTGGATGTGGATTACTTTAATACACCAGAGATGCTGGGAAATCCAATTGCAGATATGGTCTTGTTTCACTATGAAGGTATTTTCTTAATTGCATTAGCTTTGTATGTCAATGTCATACTTATTCTCATTATTCTTCATTTTTTGTTATATTTTAGGGAAGTCTGATCCCTCGAAAGGAATATATGCATGTGGAGCACATTCTGATTTCGGAATGATGTCTCTCTTAGCAACTGATGGTGTCATGGGACTTCAGGTTTGGCACAACTTTTACCACTCTCATATAATTAACTTCATATGTGATCAAGTTACTAATATAATATCTAATTGCAGATATGCAAGGATAAAGACGTGAAGCCTCAAAAGTGGGAATATACTCCATCGATTAAAGGGTATAACAACAATGAGATATTTTAGGTTTTTGGGTTGTTGATACATTTAAATTGCTACACTAACTCCCATAACATATTTTTGTTTATTACGTTATAATGTTCTGCTTTGGTAAATTTGTTTCCGTCTACAGAGCCTATATTGTGAATCTTGGTGATCTGCTTGAGCGTTGGAGTAATGGCTATTTCAAGTAAAGTTTTTGTTTGTTTGTGCTTCGCTCAATACATCATGTAACATGATTTTCAAGTACAGTTTCTTTTGTAATGACATTTTTTTCCACATGTTTTTATACCTTACAGATCTACATTGCATCGGGTACTCGGGAATGGGCAGGACCGATATTCTGTAAGTTTCTTACTATACAGTCGAAGAATCTTCAGCCACAAGCCAAATCTCATTGATATCATTTCTCAAAAATCTAGTTTTTATCAAACATGTTCGTAAGGGAATTCGAAAAATTACGTACATTTCTATTTAATTATAAGTTTTCTTCTCACACAGATTCCATTCTTCCTGAAACCGAGTCATGACTGTATAATAGAGTGTCTTCCTACCTGCCAGTCTGAAAACAACCTTCCCAAGTAAGCATTTAACACTTCACCTTGTTACATTAAGACCTTCAACTAGTAACATTGCCTTATAGATGTTTATGGTTGTGTTAAATGAATAGATATCCAGCGATCAAATGTTCAACGTACATCTCCCAACGTTACAAAGCAGTACATGCACACCTAAAACAGACCTAGGTAGGTGAAGTATGGTCCATGCGTACCACGCTCTAAAGTCCCACGATATGAATGCTTCGTTTTCCAATTGGTTTGTTGTTAAAATTCTATATCTATCTGATGGAGATCTATTCAATTAATAAAGATCATCATTTAAGTGATTACAGATGAATTTCTCGAATCGGAATTTTGGGTTATTTATTTCAGTTTACAAAATCATGGAAGACGCTACGTCCTCTATTTACGACGGTTATTTGGTATTTTAATATAAATTTTGGGGGAAAAAATCTGTTTGAGATGTTTTGGAATGATTATGTGAATTATGTCCAAGTTTTGTAATCACAAGCAATAATTTGATTTGTTTTTACGTAAAGCATAAGCCAAGGACCTTCCATATGTTGTGACTACTACTGACATTAAAAATTTGATGGACAAGACAAATTAAGAGTGTAGCCAAACATACAAGCTGTGGCCAAATTAACCCCAACACCTTGCGCATTCCGTGCTATAGTGAAATTGGCTACGCCTTAATATGCTTTTGGGTTCTCCTAGCGACATAAAGTTATAGAAATCCAAGACAACCAAATCTATACGCATTTTACGGGAAAAAAATTATTGTATACTTACCAATAAATATAAAAAGTTAGATGCAAGGCATCAATTAGATAGAGTGTATTAGAAAAAGACTCGATCGACTCAAGGGACTAATAGAAAAAGACTCAACACTTGTTCACACATAAAGCAATTAAAAAACCACTCAAGATATAGAATCACAGCATGTTATAATTGATGAACATTCAATATATATGTGTCCTCTAGTTCTTGAATAAAACCAAATTTAATATGATATAAAGAACAAACTATTAATTTTGATATTTTTCTCGAAAGATGTGGTTATTTTGGCTGTTAACATATCACAAGACTTTAATAACAGTCCGATTGAAATTTTAAATGTGGAGCTTACATAATATATGAATTTATAGCAGTGGAATCTTGGAACAAGCCATTGTCCTTATCTTGAAAGAGTCAACACAGAGAATTAGAGAGATGGAGAACAAAACTCAAGAGGAAGCTTCGACCATTAATGTTTCATCCCTTGCTTGTATAGATCTCGCCAACTCCAATCTTCATCGATCAGCTGCTTCGCTTAAGCAGGCTTGGCTCTTCTTCTTTCTTTTTCTCAACGTCAATGATTACGGTTTGGCCTTTATTAGTTATGTGACTAGTTGTTGGTTATTCTTGTTCTAGGCATGTCTAGATTGTGGATTTTTCTATGTCACAAATCATGGTATAAGTGAGGAGTTAAAGGACGAGGCTTTCGAGCAAAGCAAGAAGTTCTTTGCTCTTCCTTTGGACGAGAAGATGAAAGTCTTGAAAAACGAAAAACATCAAGGCTATTCACCCGTCCTTAGTCAAATCTCTGATAACCAAATCCATGGTTCGTGTAACCAAGTTTCACTTGCTTGATCAAAAAAATTTGTTGTTAAGTGTTCCCAATCTTGTTGTAACCTCTCATGGATTTTAGGGGATTACAAAGAAAGTTTTTTCATTGGAATCGAAGGCTCCAACGATACACCATTCTGTCGCGCTAACATTTGGCCTAACCCTGGTTAGTAAACACTTTTTGTAAATTTAATGAATTTTCTTTGAATAAATTTGATATTTTTAGCAGATGTTTTGTCGGGATGGCAGGCGACCATGGAGAAATATCATCAAGAAGCATTGTAAGTCGTTGTTTTCGTCTTCTAAAGTAGATGTTTCTTTTCTTTAGATTTGAATATAAGGGTATGAAACCTGTTTCCCACAATGAGTATATACGCGTCTCATGTGTGCTTGCTTATGCAAATAACAAATAACTTTTGAGACTAGATTAAGTTCTTGTGTAAAGTGACTCCTGACATATAAATTTTTTATAACCGTATACTGATGATGATGAGCCTTTCTCCATTGTCAGGAGGGTTTGTAAGGCTATTGCTAGAGTATTGGCATTGGCGCTCAACGTGGATGGAGATTACTTTGATACACCGGAAATGCTTGGAAATCCCCTCACATTTATGCGCTTGCTTCACTATGAAGGTGATGTTTTTACTTTATCACATTAATCTTAATGTCAATGCTCTACTCATCCCAATTAATTTTCTTCCTTCTTATGTTACCTTTTAGGGATGTCTGATCCCTCAAAAGGAATATATGGCTGCGGGCCACATTCTGATTTTGGTATGATGACTCTCTTAGGAACGGATAGTGTAATGGGGCTCCAGGTATTACGCGATTTTCACCATAGTCATATAACTTTTGATGTGACCAGGTTTGGTTATAAAAATTTGTCTTATGGCAGATATGCAAGGATAGAGACGTGAAGCCTAGGAAGTGGGAATATATACTATCGATAAAAGGGTATAATGAGATTTTTTTTTAGGTCCATGCTCCAATTTACACTAACTCCCATAACAAAAAATTGTTTTTATATGGTTTGTTTTCCTATACAGGGCATATATCGTGAATATTGGTGACTTGCTAGAGCGTTGGAGCAATGGCATTTTTAAGTAAATAATTGTTGTTTGAGCTAGCTAATTTATCCTTTTGCATTGTGATTGATTTTTGCAAGTAAAGTTTTCTTGCTAACATTTATCTCACATGTTTTTTTTTACACATAGATCCACATTGCATCGGGTACTTGGGAATGGTCAAGACCGATATTCCGTAAGTCTGTTGGCTAAACCCATCCGCGTCTATCTGCACAAATTTTTTCGACATGTCCACTTTTCGGTGCGGTTATTGTGAAAGAAGTTTTAACCAGATGCTCAATGTCGTCATTATAATATATCAACAACAATCTACGGTTTTGTTAAACATGTTTACACATGAGTTCGACATATATAATCTAACATTGGAAGTGTATTTGATGTGTTCTCACCGCAGATTGCATTCTTTCTGCAACCTAGTCACGACTGTATAGTAGAATGTCTTCCTACCTGCCAGTCTGAAAACAACCCTCCCAAGTAAGGACTTAACTTCTTTAACTTGTTACATTGAGACATTGGACATGTAACAATGTACTAACGACGTTAATTAATTATGTGTGCGTAGATATCCAGCTATAAAATGTTCAACGTACCTCACTCAACGTTACCAGGATTCACAAGTGGATTTGAGCATCTACAAAAAATAGACCTAAGTGAAAGTCTTTTTGGTTTTTTTTAGAAAGGTCCAAGCCCTTCCCACTATAAATGCTTTGGTTTTCTAGTTGGGCTCCTCGTTAAAAGTCTTTTGATGGTTCTTGCTCACCAAGCTCTCTATACCTTTTTAATGGGAACCTATTGGATTTAATTAAAAACAATCTATTAAATCAACCCGCGTTTAAAGTGACTCCACTACACTCATCACAAGTGTAGAACCATTCTAGTGGCTACGGAAACGCTCATAACGCCCATAAGATAATTACGCATACGATCATCCTCCGCAACCATGCTTTCTCGATGAGGGGAACTTCCTCCTGTCTTGATGTCTTCCATTGGGCTCCACATATGTAACAAAATTTGTAGCCACATCTATATGATATCCATCAACCATGAACATTACGATACTGTTAATTACGTGAAAACATAAACAGATTCTAAAAGGATTAATTATAACAGATAGAGAATGTGAATATGTGATGATGATGATACATGCATGTTACTCTGATGCATCCATTAGAAAATTCAATCATTTGGTTGCAATTTCCACATTGACGCCACATATTCTGATTTGCTAAAGATTCGAACTTTATATCATCTTCTGTAGGATTTGGACCCAATCTCTTGTAATCTTCGCACGACAAGTTACTATGCCACGCATCTTTGCAGATGTTACAAAAGGGGTCACCGCATTGTAAACAGTATCTCATAGTTCCATCTCTGGTTTTCGACATTAAAGCCGAACACCTTGGATTTGGGCAATAAACTCATATCCTTACTTTGCTAAAATCTTAAACCCTAATTAAACAACCCCTTTTTGAATCTATTTGCACAATACATCTAGTAAAGTAGTTCGACATATATAATAATCTAACACTGGAAATGTATTTGATGTGTTCTATCTCTCTCTCTCTCTCTCTCTATGATCCGAAGGAATGGTCTCTACTTGTGATGAGTGTAGTGGAGTCACATTACATGTTATATTTGTGCTTGGAGACATATTTGTTCTATGGATTCTCTAAGAAATTTTAAAACGGGTTGAGATTTTACTATTTGATAGTTTTGTATACTTGTATTGAAACATTATGCATGGAATCTATCGACTCTACAAGCAGTTTACGCATCTGTTCATGAAAAATGGGAATCTGCATTATATTCAATTAGTATCTCAATGCTATTAAGAAAGCGAACAGAGAGATCTTGTATTGAAAACAAAAAAAAGCTCGTGGAAATGATTACAAACATAGTGTTACAATGATACAAGTTGACGTGTATGTATGCATATTTGCTTTTCTCTCCTGTGGACCAGATTGCTCTGTCCACACAAAGATATCACCATAAAGTTAAAAGTAGATCGGAGAAGGAGGCCATTTCCCTCTTCCGCGTCTACCGTGAATCCTACCTCGAGGGAGGATGAGTAGCACAAACAAAAAGTGAGAATAATAAACATACGTACGTGAAAGAGATGACCCGAGGATCCAAAACAAAGACAATCTTTAAGTATCTGCAGCTTCTGTGGTGGATTCTGGATGTGTTGGTTCAGCTTCTTCTTCCGGTTGTGACACAGCCGTTTCCTTCTGCTGTTCAGCGAGACGGCTGATGCGTTCAAGCAACTGCGCTGCTTTTCGTTTCCCTCTATCCGTCCCATTTCCAGCTAAATCTATCAATGGACCCATAAGGCCGAGTTTCTGCGCTTCGACAAGATGTTGTGGGTCTCCAGAACAGAGGTGGACTAGAACAGCAGCTGCGTTTTCTCTGTTTCTAGGCGAGCCAGTTCTGATAAACTCAACCAAACTTGGGACTGCATCAGAGGATCCTATGATTGCTTTTCCTTCGGGGTGGCTAGAGAGAATCGCCAAAATCGCGAGTGCCTCATCGACCATTCCGCTTCCGGGCTCTGTCAAGAGTCTAGTCAACGTGGGAATCACTCCTGCACGTATAGCTTTTCCTTTGTTTCCTTGGTATATACAGAGGTTAAAGAGTGCAGTAGCAGCATCTTTCTTGCCTCTTTGTGTACCTTCATTAAGTAATACAACGAGTGGCGGAATTGCTCCTAAGGCACCGATAGTCACTTTATTTTCATCGATCACTGATAGACTGAAAAGTGTAGCCGCCGCATTCTCTCTGGCCTCCATGCTTCCTTTCTTAAGCACTTGAACTATACCAGGAATAGCTCCAGCTGAAACAATGGCTCCTTTGTTGTTCTCACATATGGAGAGGTTTAGAAGAGCTGTTACCGAATGTTCTTGAATACGAGAATCAGGAGTTGAGAGGAGACCTACGAGAAGAGGTATGGCTCCAGCTTCGGCTATGGCCACGCGGTTGTCTGCATTTCGTTTTGCAAGAAGGCGGATTTCCCCAGCTGCAGATCGTTGGTCCTCGGGGTTTCCGTACGCAAGTCTCCACATAAGATCTTCAATCTTGTTCGCTTCTGCGGGAGATGAGAAGGACGATACTTTTCTGGGTCTTAAACTGCTCGGAGGCTTTGGAGGCTCAATATCGTTGGCCTCGCACCACTGAGCTATGAGACTACGGAGAACATAGTTTGGTGTGAGGGTTGTGCTTGTTAGCGCCTGCTGTGTTTTTGGACATGTCGAGTGTCCACCTTCTATCCATTTCTCAATACATGTGCGTTCGTATGTCTATACATAGAGGAGAACATGCTTCTATAATTAAATCTTAAGAGATCGCAGAAATAAATTTGAAGAAGCTGAGGTTGAAGTGAACTATACCTGCCCTGATGAAACAATAACTGGATCTCTCATCATTTCCAGCGAAATCGGACAGCGAAAATCATCAGGAATCACAGGTATCTTCTGACTCGCTGCCGTAGAAGTCTGTCCATTGCTTCTAGAGTTAACTCCTACTTTCTGCTCCTCGCCATTATCATCCTCCGTCTGCACAAAATCCTTAATCATCTTTAATACCATTGCCATCTCCTCAATATTTTCACCAACATCTCCACCGCTTGAAGCAACCATTTCATGCAGAGCCACTGATTCTTGAGCTAGGTCAGGAATCTCCATCAAATGTAACTTCTTCGCAACCCGCTCTAGCACAGGCTGATAAGCATCTACATCACTACTTTTGTTGCAAAGCGACTGAAGATCTTCATATAGCTCATCATCTGATACATCTACTCTTCCTTTAGCTCGCCGAAACTGACTAAGAACCAGCTCAACCTACAACAACCAAAAAAACGCTATGAATCAACTACATGTCGTCTTTACTGATCCAGACACTGGCCTAGCCAGCCTTGGGTTTCAAGAATTTACCTGTTCTCTAACTTCATCCGATATATCGAGTTCTTCATATGGAATCTGGCTTAAAGATTGTTCTAACTTAACAGACACCTCCATCAATTTACTTGTCACTTGTTCCCTCTCCATCACCTACACACAGAACAACAACATCTCTTGTGTATCAGAGCACAAATTCTCAACAACTTCCATAGATCAATCAAGTCACATCAACCACTACCAAATCTAACATCTAATCAAATACCAAAGAAGCATTGATATCACTCAAACACTACCATAGCAAAACAAAGCACGTGGCTCTCTCATTCAATGAAAACACCAATTCGTCAACGAGAACAAAAATTCTCAGTGACCACACAGATCTAATCATAGATGCTAATAAATCGAAGAAGAAACGCACCAGATAAATCTTGCTCCCTTGGCTACAAAATTTGAGATAATCCTTCGCTGAACACATAGCTTCCTTCAAATTCATCAAAGTCTTCAACGTATCTTCGCTGATCGGTTCGTTACTTTCTCTAATTTCCTCAAACATAGGAACAAGCAGCTTTAATCTCCTCGCTAGATTATAACAAAGCTTCTTCACTGTTATACGATAATCAGAAATCGCAGCAATCTCGTTAACTACATCGATTAAGCTCTGTGCAGCAGAAGCTTTCTCTTCCTCCATTGAATTGATTCTTCTCTGTTTAAAAATTCACGATTTACGGATCCGTTTTTCCTCCGGAGAAGATGGAGATCTTTCCCGATTGAGACTCCAGTGGCGAGATTGAGCTTAAAGGAAGAAGAGAACCATTTGCAGAAAGTGCGAAAGAGAGAGATTTCTGAGAAAGAGAGATTGTGTGAGAGAGAAGACGAGGACTTTTCGAAAACGGCGTCGTTTAGCTGACGGCTTTAGCTTATTGCAACTTGTACGATTCTCTCGGCTTAAGAACTAAACCGGAACAAAGGTAAATTCGACCACGAAGCCGCGGGACCGGTTACGATTGTGTTTGTTTTATTTTTTACATTAATATATTATATTATCATTTAAATTATTTCTCTATAAAATTACTAATTTTCTTGTGAAATTTTGAATATTTTTCAACTATTATATTTTCACGGATTGAATATACGAATTTTTACGGATATAGTGGTCACTTTTTTGCTGTAGTTGGTGACATTTTTGGGGTGTCATAGAAGAACAAAATTGTTAATGCATTTATAATTTTGGATTTAGTGATAATTGAAGAATTAAAAAGGTTTTATACCTCTATCTCTCTAATCATGCAAGAAAATATTTTAAAAAGAAAAATTAAAAATAGTTCAACTGGACAACGAAATTATCCTAAAATAGTTATTTCTTTTGATCTAATCCTTCTTCTTTTAAACTTTTTTTTACTTGTTTCTACTCTACATGTTTCTTGTTATTAGGTAAAGTATTAGGCTCTTTTTTTAAAAAAAATGCTTAATCCTCTGGGTACCTCGAAAAGGGAATAATACTCTAGTTAGATAAGTGCAGCGATCAACATGACAAAATGAATGAATGTTTGCTTTAATTGGTGGCTAAAAGCTAAATACACAGAAAAGTCAAAATTCAATCTCAAAATCAACCCCTCTGTCTCCAATGTCCCTAATCTATACCAAAATGTCAATTTATTTTCTTGATCATATATTCCACTAATTAAAAATAAATCCTTCTCTAATGAAATTTGTCAAGGCCTTGGAAGCCTAGTTTTAAATATTAAATGGAAACTATTTCTTCAACAATCACACTGTTATTTAGTATTGTTGTATGTTGTTCACTACTTTCTTCATTTGTTTTGTAAGAAACTATAATAAGCAAAAACACATAATAAAGTCTCATGTCAAATAATGAATCTTATGCACATGCTTGATTATTTTACTTGCACATATCCCTATCATCATTATCACATTTGTCAATTACCGTTATCATCATTACTCTCATTCTTCCCAGAACTTTTTCAGCAATTTCCATACCTCACCCACTAAGATCTTTTACCCTTTTTCTTAATTATAGTTTGGATAGCACTCTTTTACATAGCACTGAAATTTCGGTTGAACACATAAATTACTAGAAACTAGAAGGAAATGTTACTGAAATTTCACTGATTGTCTAAAATTGAATAATCTAAAGAAAATGGCCTTTTAACCTTTTTCTTAGGCCCAAATGGGCTCATTACCACTCATGCTTGTTCGGTGACCCGATTCTTCCGGTAAAACAGAGCCTAAACCGTATTTTCAGGTTAGGCTGGTGTTTTCTTAATTCTCCAACCTAAAAATAGATGGACACGTGTCTATAGAGGCTGAGATATTGGTCTCAATGAAGAAAACTAACGGCTCAGACCCGTGTATGAACGATATTAAGGGCCAAAGTTGCTTCTGTTTTCCAGAAATTTTTGAAACCCAATTTCAGGGCACGATTCCACAACCTCTTTCTTTTCTTCTAGATCTACGTAAATTCATCAGGTACATGTTATTTTTTTTGTTTATTTGATGTCAAAATTTTGATCACAAGGAGGCAAAACCAATATAAATGTAACGCTAATGCGTTTGATTATGGTATACGTAACGAATTAGATTTAATGGTTACATTTTATTGTTTTAGATTTAGTTATGAGATTGGCATTAATTATTGGTGTTTCCTTTGAATTTGCTATGTTTCTTATGTTGATGTAATCAGCTAGAGATTGAAAAATGGCGGACGGTGAAGATATTCAGCCGCTCGTTTGCGATAACGGGACTGGAATGGTCAAGGTAATCAAAAAGCTTTAGAGAAACAAGATTTGTGAATGTTATTATGTGCCATAAGTTAAGCAATTCAACTATGTGCGTGTAGGCTGGTTTTGCAGGTGATGATGCTCCTAGAGCTGTATTCCCAAGTATCGTTGGCCGTCCACGTCACACGGGAGTGATGGTTGGAATGGGACAAAAGGATGCATACGTCGGAGACGAGGCACAGTCGAAACGTGGTATCTTGACTCTCAAGTATCCAATTGAGCATGGTATTGTCAACAACTGGGATGATATGGAGAAGATTTGGCATCACACTTTCTACAATGAGCTGCGTGTTGCCCCGGAAGAGCATCCGGTTTTGCTAACCGAAGCGCCGCTTAATCCGAAGGCTAACCGTGAGAAGATGACACAGATCATGTTTGAAACATTCAACACTCCTGCTATGTATGTTGCCATTCAAGCTGTTCTCTCCCTCTATGCTAGTGGCCGTACTACTGGTCAGTACATTACTACACTCAAATTTTACCGTTTGGTTTAAATAAAGTTCACTTTGGTTCGATTTCATTTGCTCTCATTGTTTTTATTTTGTTGGTTAGGTATTGTTTTGGACTCTGGAGATGGTGTGAGCCACACGGTACCAATCTACGAGGGTTATGCACTTCCACACGCAATCCTGCGTCTTGATCTTGCAGGTCGTGACCTAACCGACCACCTCATGAAAATCCTGACAGAGCGTGGTTACTCATTCACCACAACTGCTGAGCGTGAGATTGTCAGAGACATGAAGGAGAAGCTCTCGTACATTGCCTTGGACTATGAGCAAGAGCTTGAGACTTCCAAAACCAGCTCATCTGTGGAGAAGAGCTTCGAGCTGCCAGACGGTCAAGTGATAACCATCGGGGCAGAGCGTTTCCGGTGTCCTGAAGTTCTGTTCCAGCCATCCATGATCGGAATGGAAAATCCGGGAATTCATGAAACTACTTACAACTCAATCATGAAATGTGATGTGGATATCAGGAAGGATCTTTATGGAAACATTGTGCTTAGTGGTGGCACCACAATGTTTGGCGGGATTGGTGATAGGATGAGTAAAGAAATCACCGCGTTGGCGCCGAGCAGTATGAAGATCAAAGTGGTTGCTCCACCGGAAAGGAAGTACAGTGTTTGGATCGGTGGCTCTATCTTGGCTTCTCTCAGTACTTTCCAGCAGGTAAATTACTTACTATACTCATACACACAAATATTATTAATATAAAGTCTATAAGTGATTTGATGTAAAAATTGTTACAAAAATGTGTTCAAATTTGCAGATGTGGATTGCGAAAGCCGAGTATGATGAATCTGGACCGTCGATCGTCCACAGGAAGTGCTTCTGATCAAAAGTCACCAAGTAAAACAAGAGCGGTAAAAATTTTGATATCAGTTTTTCACCCTGAAGCCATTTGCTATAATTACTCACAACTTCTCTATTTGTGTTCTTTTATTCTTGTCCCTCATTGTTCATTTTAATCTCTCTTTTGCAACAAAGCAACTTAAAAAAACAGATCAGTCATTAACAGAATGTTATTATTATATGTATACATATTAGTATACACCCATTATCTTCTTCTGAGTTTCCTCTCTGTCTCTGCTTAGTTTTTTTCAAGCTTGGACCTCGATTTCATTTAAATCTTTTATCATATAAGCATAGGATTCTATACATCGATATATATTTATTTTGTTGACACTATTCAGCACATGCGTATGTCTTATCTTGTTAGTATATGTAACCAAAGACAAAGAAAAGATGCTACAAATTGTTTTCTCTGATGCAGAAATTCAATCTTAAAATTGTTTTTTTTTTCAATTGCACAAAAAATCATGTAGTTTGTAAATTTTCTAAACAATTTTGATGATCTTTACTAGTACATGAAGTTCAACTTCTTTTCTAGACATGTGACGACCTGAGTCTGCGCGGCTGTGAATCTCTTTGCTGCAGTAAATGTTTACAAGTGGTGTGTAAATTGGTACTGATTCAAAAGCTTTAAGAGATCTACACATTCTGTGGTATTATGTCGCAGACTTGATATTAAAAAGACATAAATCTTAAGGCCTGGTTCACATGTTTTCCCGTTTCTTGTAGCTCATAACTCATCAGCAGTAGATTTGACCAAACGCTCGCAAACGGTTTGGAATTATCAGCTTTGTTTCTCTTTTCGAAACACTTATTTCCAGCTCGATCAAATTGGGCATGGCCTCTTCTTCTATCTGCAACTCATCTAAACTTCTCATTAACAAGTCAAGCTTCCTCAGCCTACCAAAACCTTGTTCGCTGACGCTCATCTTCCCCGAGTAATTACAACTTAACAAGATCAGATCTTCCAGTCTCGGCATTTTCTGCAAAAAAGGCATTGGGTCTTCCTCGAAAGTTATTCCAACCAGTGTCACGGATTCAAGACTGCGTGATATCACATCCATGGACCTAACTGCTTCTTCTGATTCCAACGATAAATGGACTTCAGTGGGCGTCGCCAGCTTCAGAACACGAAGACTTTCCAGTTTAGTCAAGGAAGCCCAGCTCACATGAACTCTTCTCTCCTTTGACCTAGACATTTCAGAAATCCCCAAATCTCGAAGATTTATGAGCAACTCAGGTTTTAGTTTGTTCCAGCTGTCAAAGGAGATAGACGTCAAGGTCTGAAGGTTCGCTACGTCGCCTATAAGCAATCCTCCAAAAAAATTTCCTATGACATGTCTTAATGATGTGAGCTTACGGAGATCGATTGTTTCCTCGATGAAATAATTGTCAGATACAAATAGTGTTTGTAGAAACCGTAACTTGGATATAATAGCTGCTATATCAAAATCGTTGATAGAATTACCATCAATTCCAAGGTACCTCAAGTGGATCAGATCCCCATTAATTTTAAAAGGAAGCCAAAGACTTCCGAAATCAAGCACTCGAAGTAGCTTCAATGTTTCAAAATCAAGCCCTACCAAATGGTCGAATTCTCCAAAGTATAAGAAGGATCGCATCCGTTTGTTCTTGCGTTTCTCAGATGAGTATCTCTTGAACTGATGGTGAACCACTTCCCTTCTGCAAGTAGTAGAAGAATGTTGGGCCACATGATCGTTATACACGTTTACAAAGTTGAGCTCTTTAGATTTCTTGATAGCCACGTCTCTCAGAAGATCATGGATTCTACAAGACATCACTTTTCCTCTTTCTCTTCTCACTGCTTCAAGTAAGCTTCTATCTATCAGCTCTTCGATGTAGTACCGAGCCACATCTTCCATCATCATCTCTTCATCCCCTTGTATAAAACCTTCTGCTACAAGTAAGTGTATCAACTTCTCTAGGTCAATCTCATAGTCCTCTGGGAAGATACTAAGGTACAGAAAACAGAGTTTGGACTCATGCCGCAGCTCCTTGAAACTTAGATCAAACACAATAGGGGCAACATGAATGGAGTCATCCTTTAGGCGTCTCCATAAACTGTTACAAACATCATTCCACTCGCTTGGTGTCTTCCTCGACAAAAGCCCCGCAAGAACAACTATACAAAGTGGTAACCCTCTGCATTTTTGAACCATTTCTTTTCCGGTTTTCAGCAAATCTTCATCCTTCCTTTGTATATTCCTGAATGCTCTTTGTTCAAACAACTCCCAGCTTTCTTCAAACGTCAAGAACCTTAACTTATGAGCATAGAATCTCCCATCTACGCCTTCAGCCACGGCTTTAATACGCGTAGTGATGATGACTCTACTTCCTTCATGGTTGCAAGGTAACGCTCTCTTTAAGCTGTCCCACGCTTCTCGCTCCCATATATCATCCACCACCACCAAATATTTTTTCCCTTCTAGAAGACCGTAAAGGTAAACTTCTAACTCTTCCTCTGCAAACTTTCTGATCTTTTCCAACTCTTCCCCAGAAGTCATTCCCAAAGATCTAATGATTCTCATTAGTATATCTCCAGTTTTATACTCTTGAGAAACATAAGTCCATGCGCGGTATTCGAATCTTTCCTTCACATCCCTTGAGTTGTAGAGCTTCCTAGCAAGTGCAGTCTTTCCAAGGCCTCCCATACCGAAGATCGAGATAATAAATCTATTTTTCTCTTCATAATCAAGAAGCTTTTCCAAAAGAATCTTAGCATCATCTTCCAAACCAACTACAACCTCTTCTTGATCAACAGATCGAGCACGCCGAAGTTGTCTCACTCTCAAACTTGAAGTATTCCCTCCTCCTTGAGGCTCTTTCAAGCCTCCTATACCATAAGTCTCCCTCTTGCGAGTGATATCCAAAATTCTTCTCTTGAGAATTCTGATATCATCAACTATGCTGTACGCATCCATCTTCCTGCCTATTTTGTTGGTCAATCTCCTCAAGCCTCGCCTTTGTGACCTTTCTTCGAGTTTCAAGTGATAAGTGTCCAAAACATCTTCGACGTCATAAGCGAAATCTAAAACCAGTTTTGACCACTCTTTTGAGACCTCATCTTCTCTTTCTCGCGCTTCAACGTCCTTGAGATAACCATGGATGCACGTCAACTCCGTCTTCAGCTCTTCTAGATCCTCTTTGACTGCCATAAACATTGATGCTTCTTCAATGAGATAGTTGCCGATCTTTCCCACAACGAACTCCGTGATCGCATCTACCATCTTCTCAATATCGATTTGAATCCACGGATATCACCGTAAGCACAAGATTGAAGAAATGTTTTCTTTATTTCAGAAACCGTCGTACTTAACTTGTTGGAATGAAATTTCGACCTCTCCTATATTATCTCAAAACTATGCATCACCTTTATTAAAGAAACCGTCGTACTTGACTTGTTGTTATGAAATTTCGACCTCTCTTACATTATCTCGAAACTATGCATATATAGTTTGTAACTATGTCCAAAATAATTCAAGTAGACGTGGGACCAATATACGTTCTCATCTCTCAACTTGTTAGACAATCTTTCGTGGAAGTTTCAATTTTTCACATATATTTATGTAAGTGTTAAATTTTAAAGATTTAGAGTCTATAGATTGTTGTTCACACCAAACATATATGATTGACCATTAAACCCTAAAACAAGTTGGAAATTTGCGTTTTTGAGATAACATCTCTATCACCTTGAAACTCATAAGAAAACATTTTCTCTGGTTCGTGAGTGAGCAAAATGCTCATAAACTACGAGTGAGTTATAAACACCATACTTGTCTGATATTATAGTTGAGTGCTTTTGTGTATAAACTGTGTGATAAATTGATACAAAATGTGCCACATGTGTTCCAAATTTGCAGATGTGAATTACTAAAGCCGAGTATGACGGATACCAAGTAATTCTACTCAAAATAATAAGTAAAACAAGTGCGGTAAAAACTTTGATATCATTGTATCCATTCTTTAGACAACTGCCATAGTTACTTAAATCTTTCTATCTGTGTTCTTTTATTCTTCCTTCATTGTTCATTTTAATCTCTCTCTTGCAACAAAGCAAGTTAAAAACAGATCAGTCATTAACAGAAGTGTTATTATTGTAGATATGTATACATATTGGTATACACACATTATCTTCTTCTCGTGTTTTTTCTCTTATACAGATTGCGATATCACGTAATTAAAATTTAATCTGTGTTCTCATCAAGCAAGACTACTGTATGCTTACTCTCGCCATCCGTAAATGGATGGTTCTCGTCTTCTCCGGCTAGTTCTTGACCCTCCTTTTTACTAAAACCCAAAAGTGGGTTTACCTCTGTGTTCTCATCATCTTCAGGATCCATATTTTCTTTCATACCCGTCCTAGATTCCTCGCTCGGGTCAGCTACCAGCGGCTGAGGAAAAAGGTTGGCGTCATTAGGAGAAACCATAGTGTTCTCTTGGTCATCCTCATCGTAATTCTTGGTAAAATTGGAATTACATTTCCTATAGACTGTAGATTCTTGTAAGACTTCATGCTCTGACAAAGAATGAGATGAAGACTTGTGGTTAAAGCTACCGAAACCTTGAATCCCTCGAGACAGCTCACGAGCTCGCTTCCTTTCTTCCTTAAGTAATTCCCCTTTCTCAAGTAGCTTTAAAACCTTCTCTGCTTTCTTTCTAACAGCTAATCCCCAATTAAACCTACCAAAAAACAAAACCTTATAGCCTAAGAACATTGAAACTCTCTTCATACCAAACATGATCCGTCTTAAAACGCTAAAACCATTACCCTTTCTCGTCAATCTGTTGGAAGGTTTGCATTTGGGAGATAACATCTATATCACCTTGAAACTCATCGGAAACACTCTCTGGTCCATGAGTGAGTAAATGCTCAACAACTATTAGTGAGTTATAAGCCATCCTCCAGTTTCTCTTATCGAACTTTGCCAATCTAATTTACACCAAACAATAACAACAACAAATGCTCCAAATCTCAGTAATAGAATATGCTTGTTTAAGTAAAATGTATCGATTAATCACAAGTTATGTAACCTTTTGTGCAAGACTTCAACAATCGCCAAGTAATCTTCAAACTCAAAAGCAGCCTTTGAAATGGACCCTAAGGTTTGTGTATTTGGTCCACATGACTCACCATCCGTAGCTTCCTCAGTCATTCTTCAACCAAATTTACATACACATAAATCTGTGTTAGAAACCAAGACTCCTGAAAAAAAGATAGAAGCAAGAAGCCAAAAATAAAAAAGACTAACAGTTGAAGAGGAGTAACATCGGTGAGAGCTAAACGCGCCGTTTTAAGCTTCTCTTTGAAGAAAAATGAAGCTTGTTTCTTCAACTCAAGGAAAGATGGTGTTCCCATGGCGATGCTGCTTCGAGTTCTGCTCATCATTGACATCTTTCTTTCAAATTATTATCAAGAACCATATGAGAAAAACGAGAGAGAGGAGAGAGGCCTTTGGATCTATTTCTTTAGTGTTGGGTTAGTTCAAAAACAGATGAATTCTAGATTGGTCATTGAATATATGGACAAAAAAAACTTTAATATAACCAAGAAAAGTCCAAATCTGTGATCCCCAAAAAGGTCCACAAGATTGAAAATTTTGAATGATCGTTGATCGTTTTACATTGGAAAAGTCAAGCACTATAGTACCACCAATTACCATTAATTCCACATCAATTGCCTCAACTGATCTGATTTTGAATCATTTTTATAACTCATAAATTCATAAAAAGACATAGAAGTTACAAAATTAATAGCTTGAAAACGAATTTCTCGATTGAAAATACATGAATAATTCGTTTTCAAGATCAACAGTTAAAAAGAAAAATCTTAAATTACTCAAATATACGGTTTAGTAAAATAGTACGGTAGTAGTGTGTGAGCGAGCACAGGGGATCAATGACTCCCTTCTCTTTTCACGGAGTCAGTGAAGTGAAGTGAATAAGGTAGAGTTAGATCTGGCCGTACACATCCACACGCGCGCTGATGACACTGGGATCTTAAGATCCGACGGCTCTAGATAACCCGAAAATCTAGCGAGAAATTGACTTGAGAGATAGGCGATCTGGACCGTCGGTGTCAACTTGGTAGGACCCACTACTGCACCTGTCACGCACTCACTGTTTATTATTCCGCTGAGCTAATTCACTCCTGATATTTAGATTCCATACAAACTTCTTTAGAATTTCACCACACCTCAATCTATATAAATTAACCATTTAAAAGTTACAAATCCACGTGTTATTTGTAGAAATTAGAATATACTAATGTTTAGAAAATTGAGGTCACGCGGTTGCATGATGAAGTAAAATTTATTGACATATTTTAGGTTGAAACTGGGAATAACCTTCGGTAAAAGATGATTCAAGAGCAAAAGAGAAAATGAAGGATTTATATAGTCATGGGTTTTACCCAAAATCGCCCATTCAATCCAAATTTACATGGGAAAGTGAATTTGTTTTTTCCTCGACTCAAATACAATAACATTATCGTGAATAAATATAAACCCTTGTGAAAAAAAAAATCCAGTAAAAATAAATAAAGCCCTAATCGAAGGCAAAACATTATGTGATAAAAGAAAGAAAGAAAAAAAAATCATACCAAAACATAACAAAATGCTATACACCAACACCACAAGACCAAGAAACCAAGTGGTCTTTTAACCGCGCCGGAAGAAACTATCTCACGCGGTGGTGATACTAGTCGTGACGGCTGTTCACTAGAACTCTCCGGCGACAAAGAAATCTCCTGTGGAGGAGCTGTGGCAACGGGTTGACCCGATTTTGGAAATAGTTCTTTAGGCAAAAGAACTTTGGATACTCCGAAAACAGAAACCGGGTTTTGATCAAAAGCCGTTTGAGTCACAACAGCTAAAACCACACCCGAATTGATCGTTACGATTGACCCGTTAACCCGGGAGATGTTGAGAGTGTATGAACCGGCTCCCATTTCTTCAGTGGCTAATGTCGGTTGAACCGGGTTGGTTATTGATTCTAGTGAACCGAGAGTGTAGTATGAATGTAGCACGTGGAATTTTAACACGAATGCTTTTTGCTCCGCCGGTAATGACTGGAGGTTAACGTTGGAAGGGAGATCGGAGAAGGCGGAGTCGGTGGGGACGAAGACTGTGATGCCGGCGCCACGTTCGTCGTTTTCGAATTCTGTTATGACACCGGAAGCGACGAGGAGGGATAGAGCGACGTTGAAGTTGTGTCCGTTGATTAGTATCTGAGTGAGATTGATTCCCGCCGGTGGAGGGGAGAGAGATGTTGACGTCGGCGGTGGAGTGAGAGTCTCCGATGCGGTGATATCGATTCCGGTGGGGACGATGAGGGAGTCCACGGTGAGGACGGTTATGTTGGGAGGTTTGGTCTCGAGAAGCTTTAACACAGTGACGTTTTTGGTGGCTGGAGATCCGATCGTGACGGATCCTGAAGCCGGGTCACGGGTTACGTTAACGGATCCAGATCCAAAGAATGTACGACCGGAAGCTTCGTAGAGAGTAGTGACGGCGGAGCCTGACGGTGGAATACGTCGGAGATCGGAATCTGAAAGGAACTGGAGGAGGACATGGAAGCGGAGGAGATCTGCTAGGGCGGAAGGAGGTAGGCGGCGCGTGAGGTCCAAGGAGGCGGAGGAGAATTGAGAATTGGGAACGGCGAGGAGGGTTAATGAGTTTCTACCGGAGAGTTCGGCAGCGATGCCGGAAGAGACGAGGAGGTTTGAGAAAGATGAGAGATTAGGGAAAGAGGAGAGGACGGCGGTGACGTTAATTGCGGCGGCGGTGGAAGATAGGAGGAGAAGTAAATAAGGTAATGCGAGAAGGGTAAAATGGGAAATTGAGATTACGTTCGCCATTATTTTTTGAGTTAGGTCATGAGATTGGTAAAGAGAAGAACACAGAGAAGGAAGTGAGTGGATAGAGAGATGGGAGTGATGTGTGAGTGAAGTTTGGTGGACGAAATTAAAATTAGAGACATCGTTGGGAATTGTATGACGCGCGGTGTTTGGGAGTTTGAAGTTCACGCGTAGAACAAAACAGATGTCATTGTGTCAGAAAGAGAGATGCTTTTGTGGACACTTCTAGTCTTGTAGTGATTAGATTTTGGTGAGAAGATTTATTTGATTGAAATAAAATTAATGTATTTTATGTGGTGCCCACGTGGGGTATAGTTTTAATAATAATGTCATTAAAGTTTTTTTCGTTTGCATGTGAGTTTCCTAGCTGTGAATTAATTAAGCTGCAGTCACTTAATCTTAATCAACAATAGTACAATGCAATTACTTGGATTAGATAAAATATCGAATTAGGATTACCGTTTAGATTGTTTTTTTTCCCTCAAGTTTAGTGTATTTGATTTAGAAAGGAATTCAAATAGTTTATGAGACTATTTAGATAAGTAAGATAACCATATGTATGTAGGCGAGTATTATATATTTGGTACCGTTACTATATATCGGGCCTAATTAGTAAAACATTAGGCTTTAATCAAGTCTAAGTAATAAAGCCCACCAGGCCCAATAAAGAAAATCGCTAGGGTTTAAGTCTTAAGCACAGAACAAGGAGGCGATGAAGAATTGAATCTGTAGTCGAAAGAAAAGAGTTGGGAAAAAAATGGACGCAAGCATGATGGCTGGACTTGATGGTCTTCCTGAAGAAGACAAAGCCAAAATGGCCTCCATGATCGATCAGCTTCAGCTCCGTGATAGGTTCGTCACTTAGATCGGTTTCTCTGTTTTTCATTTAGGATTCTCCCAAAAAAATTGACTTTTAGCTCCTTGAAATCTTTGTTCTTATAGTTCAAAGCTAATTAGATTTGCTTTAGAATATTGATTCAAGGTTAGTGTGTACTTATTTCTGGCTAATTATAGATCTTTGGGTCCTTATGGTTCATTGATAAACAAAAGTTTGGATTAGAGTTAGTGAAATTGTTCTTTAAGATGTAACTGTGTTGTCTCATTTTGTGTGTTGTTGTCAAAACTCACAAAATCTTCACATTATTTAGGTTGTAACAACTTATGCAATGCCTATTGTTGTTTTGTGTTTAGGCCTTAACTTTGGCTACTTTTGTTGAGTTTTGTTTTTGGTGAATTTCAGTTTGAGGATGTACAATTCATTGGTGGAGAGGTGTTTCGTGGACTGTGTTGATAGCTTCACACGCAAATCTCTGCAGAAACAAGAGGAGACTTGTGTGATGCGTTGCGCTGAGAAGTTCCTTAAGCATACGATGCGTGTTGGTATGCGGTTTGCTGAGCTCAATCAGAACGCACCAACCCAAGACTGATATAGTCTGCTTTTTCTGTTTGGTTTTTTCGTACGGTTTACGAGTCCGAAACCAGAATAAACCGGTTGTTAGTTGTTCAGGTTACTACTCCGATACTGTTTTTTGAACATCTTGTACTGTGAAATTATTTTGACTGTATCCAGTTCTGATATTGATATTGACTTGTATTTCAATGGAGTCTAGAGAATATCATATCATATCAGTATTACATCGACCAGTTCCAAATTTTCAATGTGTAATATTGCTTAACATCTTGAAACTTTGTTACAAAAGAAATCGAGCTCTAATCTAATCTAAAGGTACCTTATTTGTTTTAATGATATCGACATTGGTAAGTCTAGTTTAATCAAACCGAAGTTTTGCTCGGAACCGTAGATTTGATTTGTGATCTTCGTTGAAGACGAGAGAAAGAGTGTAACTCTCCAAGAGAAGGAAGAGAAGAGAAGAGATGAGATGTAGATGAAACAACTTGAGTTCTCATCATGATCGTGTACGAGTTTATTAAAGTTACAACTTCTACGTTTGGCAAAACTCACTATGAGTTATTTTTGGGAGCAGATCATATTCGGTTTGATTGTGGAACATTACTACAATACTACTACTTGATTCATGTAGACGTGAGCGAGTGACTGATTTTCGTGAATGTCTATTTATTAAATTAGTGATAATAAATTAACTAAATTTGGTAATTGAAATTCTTTATAGGTATAGAAAAAGCCACCTTCTCTGTTGTTAAAAAAAAAAAAGGTAATATTAGTGGATAGCGATATTTGACATCATAATTAAGAAACTAATCATATGTGAGAAATGGGGGGAACGGCCTATTCCATCATGAACTTAGTTGTTTTATCGTATTCATACACATAACTTTGAGTCGTGCTTATAACTACATGAACTTAACTAAAATTTGAATTTCCTATGTAAATTCGGTCAAAACCATCAATTCGACAAACGGTGTTACTATTTTGTTAACGAGTGCTGACTGGGATGCCACGTCGTATCACAAAACGGCGTCGTTTTGTTCAATTATAGAAAATAAAAAATCTGAAACAAAATCTTACAAAGTGGAGAATCAAACCAACAACCTTTGGCATTATTACTCCACTTTGGAACCAGTAGAGCCAAGGTAACAATTGTTATTTTGGTCGTTTGAACAATTATATATAATGTAATAAATTAAAAATAATAAAAAATGTTCATGGAGATTTTCAAGTTTACGGGAGATGCTTTTCTTTGAATATCAGACCACGAGGAACATCCATGTTTTGGAAGGAAAATTGGAGAATGGAAACTGAGAATAAGCTGGTGGAGAAGAAACTTTGAGTCGTGTTTATAACTACATGAACTTAACTACATGTTTTGTGATACGACGTGGCATCCCAGTTAGCACTCGTTAACGGAACAATAACACCGTTTGTCGAATTGATGGTTTTGACTGAATTTATATTGTGTAGGAAATGCAAAATTTAGTTAAGTTCATGTAGTTATAAGCACGACTCAAAGTTCTATGTATGAATACGATAAAGCAACTAAATTCATGGTGGAATAGGCCGTTCTCCCGTGAGAAATGTTGGGTAAATGATTCTTTTTGTGGTGGAGTAGGGGTAAAGAAAAGACCAATTAACTTTGTAAACTTATAGTTTTTACAATGATACTTTTATTTATGGTGATAGAGATTTCATAAGGTTTAGTGAGAAAAAGAAAAGAGACTCCGAAGGTTCAGTAAGAAAAAGAAAAGAAAAGAGATCTAGAGGTGGAAGCCATAATCATCGTGATATTATTACAGGGTAAGTAGTCTAGAAAGGGAGTCATCTAATGGCAAAAAACTAAAGAAAAAAAAAAAGAAATCATGTGCTTTTTTAAAATAACATGAATCAAATAAAAATAACGAAATAATAATCGTCGTGATATTATTACAGAGTAAGTAGTCCAGAAAGGGAGTCATCTAACGGCAAAAAATTAAAGAAAAAAAAATCTATGTACTTTTTAAAAATAACACGAATCAAATAAAAATAACGAAAGAAACAACTTGCTATTTGTCCAAAATCTTATGTATTTTTGAACAATAGCATGTCAAAATAAACAACATCATGACATATTAAAAAATCATATGTAAAACATAAATATAGTATGTTAAAACGGAAAGATACCAGTATATCATAAAATATTACATAAAATTCAGAAAAACCATAAAAGTTTACGAAGTAACACGAATCAAATAAAAATAAAGAAAAAACAATTTGGCATTTGGTCATGGTCACCGTAATATTATTACGGAGTAAGTGGTGGTAGACAATATCCATAAAATGAAGAGAAGTCGATGACATAAATCCGGCGATAGAAAGAATCTTAGAAAAGAGAGTGAAAGAAAGAGAAAAAAAGAGAGAGAAGATGAAAGAGAAAATGAGAAAATGATATATTAGTAATTTTATTTGCCTCTCCGATAAAGTACTATTGCCCATAGTCATTTACTCTATTCTTTTTGGTTTCATGGTTATTTTGTACATATACCAAAAAAGGAAAGAAAAAGTCACCTTTTGAATATTAAAAAAAACTATTTAAGTTTAGCTATGGAATATAATTAAACCCATTGAAATTTAAGAAGTCAAGTTGTTGGAAGTTTTGTTTACTATTGCTTAAGTTTATGATATAACCAAGGTCATGTCTTAGTTATAGGATTTGAAACAATGGCCTACGGTCTTTCTTCTTTCATAATCATTTTAAGTGTCAATTCAAAAATATTAATGTAACTTAGACTTATGTATAGAAACCTGATTTTCTATATGTAATCAAGGACAATTCAATTTTAATCAAAATATTTTTTTTTATAAATTAATAGTGTCACACTGCAAAATTCTATTAATTTATCGATAAATGAAGAATTATTAGATTATACACACTTCTAGTTAATTTTGTAATTTTGAAAAAAATGAATATGAAATAAATTGTGTTTTTTAATAGAAATCAATATCCTTTTAAAACCAAATCCAAGATAACAAAAAATTATTTATACCTTGAAAACAATACAAAAAGATTTTGACGTACTAAAATATTATTAGTGAACCCTAGGATTAATACATAGTTAAGAAAAACAAACAATACTAAAATTATACTTTATTAAATTTTCTTACATATTTATATATATACTAGATTTTAACCCGCGGTATACCGCGGGACGATTTATTTTTTAAAAGTAATATATATTAAAACTTGCAAATTTTATTTTTATAAAATATTTATATTTTACA
>Ga0041059_1000767_pt1 | contig 25079 bp, 27 predicted proteins | sample AraColnosormetaG_FD_56232 | JGI IMG/M metagenome (GOLD analysis project Ga0041059, IMG submission 56232) | Arabidopsis roots microbial communities from North Carolina, USA - Col MF nosort | ecosystem: Host-associated > Plants > Roots > Unclassified | place: USA: North Carolina | collected... | reverse complement strand
TTGAATTTTTATTCCTACCTTTTTGTTTTTTTTTTCTTTTTCTAAAATCAAAATCGATTTTTGAATCATTTACTGATCATTTTTTTGTGAAGAAAAAAAAAGATATGTTGAAATTACTAATAAGAGAAATTCTTAATTTTAGTCTTGTTGCTTTTAATTTAGTAAAGATCGTAATTCTTTTGTATACACTTTTCAGGTTGAAAATTTTGTATGTTATATCTATGTCTAAGAATAAGATTACATGCTGTTATATATATGTCCAAATCGTGTAAAGGAAAAGAGAAAAGTTTTTTTTTGTGTGTGTTTATAACTTTGTAAAGATTGTTTTGCTCTTGATACCATGTAAAGGTTCATAGAATTGATGATTTTATCATCTCACACAGAGCTAGGAGAACACACGACTACTTAGCTAGGGCATTTACAAGAGTAAATTAGGTTTTAGTCGCCTAATTTAGTCTTCTTTTCCTCTTTTTTTTTTTGTTGGTAAAATTAGGTTTGTGCATTGCTTCCTAACATTTCATTTGGTGATATACAGAAGTATGATATGGAATTATACTGGTGAAGCTATTACACTGTTTGAAACCGATAACAATGTGAAGAGACTCAACTCGGTTCGGTGACTGAAGCGCCAACCTAAACAAGTGAGAGGAACACAAAAACACAAGATGAATCTTCAAGTGTTCTGTTTTGTTTTTCTTTAAACTTGTGTTTACATGTTGGCTTTATGAGGTTGGGATGTTCTTGAACTGTGTCCTCCATGTAACTTGATAGTCCCTGAGGTGTAGACACGGAAGCCATTTCTCGAGGAAACAAGTTTGATGTCTTTGTGTATATTGGATTTGGAAAAAGTGTGGTAACATCTGTGATAGTGCTTAGGCACATGTATTGGTTTGACGAAACATGCTTTTTCGAGTTGCGGAATTGCGTGAAGATGAGAAGGAAGATGGATGACAAATTCTCCAAAGTCATTAGTAACACTCTTTATCCATTTTGATCTCTGTTTTAGTCCAGTGTGACACTTGATGGCAACAGTTGCACCTATATGATCATGTACAAAATTCGTAGGTCTTTATTGTTTTTTGTAATAATAAAAAGCATAAAATATAGTTCTCTTCACTCATTTTCAATTGATTTTGAATTAGAAGTTTATGATTTCTCACAAGACGCAGTGTAGAGAATACCTGAAACAGGGGTGTTGCAAAGAAGAGAACCGGTGATAACTACGGATGAGAGTTTGTGTTCCCCGTAGCCAGCCATATCCGACATCTCTCTTATGCTCCATAACTTACTTGAAGCTGCAAATGCTCCGTTGAAGAAGAAGAATAATAACAAGAAGCAACGGATGATAAAGAAGCTCTCCATATCTCAATATAGGTTAAGAATGATGTGTGTGAAGAGGATGGATTTAAGGAGAGAAAATTGTCAATTTGTCCAACTCCATTCGCTTATTATTTGTTTGGACCTCAATGTGTTATCTCAGCTAACTACACTTTGGGGAAAAGTGTAGTAGTTAGCAGAAAATGAAGAAACAAGCCTACCATCACAGAGAAGACTGATCAACTGACTTTTGTGGGTTTGGTCAGTAAGCACTAAGCCACCATTGGTTAAAAGGATTTGTTGACCAAAACCACATTTTCTCAACACTTTAATGGGCCTCCAAATCTGAGCATCTGACATCTTTACGGCCTATTAGCTATTCAGGTGGACAACTGAAATAGAGAAGATCACTGATCTGACTGGTCTAATGCAGCTTGATGGTTGACTTTTCAAGTCATAGCGTTGACTCATAAAAGGCAAAGAAAAAGAGTCAAATATGTCAGCTCCAACTTGTCTCCCCTAACTATTTTGTCAATAGATTGCTAACAATCAAACTCTTTAGATATTTTGTTCTTATCTTTTGTTAACTTATTCAATTGTCTATCTGTGTGTAATGTATTAGCTCCAAAGCGATGAGAATATTTCCATCCAAAGACCCTTTGCTCATATTTTTGTTTAGTAACACACAAATACATATTTTAGAGGATGTTTATAACATTTGTTATTGTAATATGAAGCATACGTAGATTTTGATTGATGGTTTCACAGAAAACCAATAAATAGTCATTAGACAGAATCAGATTTTTTATTTACTGAGACATAATAAGTCAAGAGAAGAAAGAGTATTGGTTAGTCTTATTACAAGAAATTGGAATGGAGGTTGAATAATTTACATTTACATGAAATGGTCAAATCAGAGAATAGAGAGAGAGAGAGATGATTCAAGCATCATCTGCATCACTTCCACCTATATGCCTTCCATGGCTACTCACCCAATAGTTGCTCCCATCAGGACCCGATATCTTAAATCTGTCACAACAATCTCAAGATCAAACGCTAGTAGAATTCATAACTAAGTCCTGAAATGTTGGAAATAAAACCTTTCAAGCACTGATTTTCCTTCTTTGTACTTCTGGTTCTTCTCATGAGCAGTCTCCTGATAAAACAGAACATACAACTTAACACCCAAAGAATCGAACACGGATAGGTTCTTTAAGAACATTTGATGTCTGCCTTGCTTACGTATTTCCAGCCAACGATTGATCCACACGAGACACAGAAAATATCAGCCACAGTATGTTTACCAGTCATCATCAGTCTTTCTTCAGTCTCTCCAATGGAAACATTGGCACTAAACCAGATCAATCATCATCAGATAAGCCAGCCCAATTTAGCAAGTATTCCTTAGAAATAAGAAACACTTACACCTTATTGAAGAGATAAGCTTTCCCATGCTTGCAGTGAAAAGACTGAACAAGGAAACATAAAAACACAACACACTACAGTCTTAGCTCAAGAAACAACAAATGCAGAATCAGGGAAAGCTCAATAGCTCAACTCTCTGTTATTCTCAAGAAGCATAAAGATAATCCATCTTAGACCACAGAGAGAATCAAAAAGACAAAACTATGTGGTCTGATCAGCTAAAGGGGAGCTCAATGTTCAAAACTATGTGGTTGTAATCATTATCTGCTTAATGGCAAGTGGGCAAAATACAAGTACTGATCCATGACTTCAACAATGTAGTAACTCAAAATGAAAATTTCGAAAGTGATCTAGGGGTTTTATTAACAGTCTCGTCTACATAACATGACCCTATTCCAAGCAGAAGAGAAATACACAACAAAAAGAATGTTAAGAAAGTTGAAGTATTTCTATAAGTCATACAACCACATCTTATCAACATACAACATCTTCTAGAGAACCATCTATCATTATATATTTCAAATTTTAGGAGCATGCAGAAAAACAACAAAAACAGATTAATCACAAACCCATTAGAATAATCTCCAGAAAAGTCAAGAAATTGGAAAAGGGACAAAACCTTGGAGATGATGTCTTCATAAGTAGCAAGATGAGTCTTACAGTGTTTGCAGCTATAGATCTTCCCTTCAAGATTCACCACAAACAGCCTCCCCATCTTGAATCAAAATCAAGAACACAAAAATCTACCAAAACAGAGTTTTCGATCTTAACAAGAAAAACGAAACAAAAAAAAGTCCAGGGACAGAACAATTGAGACTCTTTCTATGTAGACACGAATCAAAACTTGATAGGGTCGAATTTGGTGTTGTTCTGCAGTTAAGCAAGAAAATGTGGATGGGGAAGGTATAACGTCTTTTCTTCAATTATTCACTTTTTTCTCCAGAAAAGTGGAACAACGTGTACTCTTCGCCAATTGCATTTTCTATATTCATGTTTATTTTATTGCTTTCTTACACTTTCTTTATTCCTTTGTCTATTCATTTCAAGATTTTCTTCAATTTCTAATTTTCTTTCATTGCTACAATTGTTGTAAAAGCAACAAATAGTATCTACATGTATAATGAGATCAGATAAACAGAATATTTAGTTATTAGTAGTAATCATGCAAAATTAAACCATAATAACCATATATTTTCTTACTTAAGCTCAAACTAACAATAGTTTCTCCCTTCTGTTATTTAGTAATCAAGAAAATATCATATCTTAACTCTACTTTTTGGCTCCAATATCGTATCTTATCTTTTATCAAAAATAAGATAATACTAGTATGGTCTTAAGAATACGACAGAAGGATTTGATTATTCAAAAAAAAGCAATACAAGCCATTATTGGATGGTCAAGTATATCGAATTTCGATATGATAATCTTTTTTATAAAAATGTTGAATATTCACGGTATATTAGTTTAGAACATAAACAATAAATACTTCGATATTTATTTCCGTAAGCCACTAGACCAACATTTAGAGGCCGGTTTTGAACGATTGATGTGACAACCAAATTTCCAACGATAGTACGACACGAAACAATAAAAGACTTCTTTATAAGTATAGCGTAACATGCATTATACAGTTTTTGAAGTATAATTTTATTTTGATAAAATAAAGATAGAAAGGTTCATTAACTAATTGTTAAAGGTGGCAAGGAAGCTGACAGGGCCTTTGCCGGTAAAGGCCGCCTGAAGAGCAAAGATGAGAAATGCGACCATAGCGAGACGAGAGTGCTTTATCTCAGCCAGCTTCAAAGTATCCAACTTCTCTGGATCAGCCGCGAGTCCCAACGGGTCAAAATACCCACCCGGGTAAATCCGTTTCTCTGGATCCAGTTCAGAGTTACGTTGGAACTCAATGTATCCGACCACTAACACTTCTATCCATATCAACGTCGTCAACGAGAACGGCAATGGTTGTCCCAAATACGATGATCCTTCCACCAATTCCACCTAGGCGAACCAAACCGAAATGCATAAATTCAAAATCGAATTCATGTTTTATAATAACTCGAATAGCAAAGCAATTTTTTATCTCATAAACCAAACTAAACTCAATTTTACGAATCCAACCGAATAAAAAATTAAAATCATTGGAAAATTTAACACTTTCAGTTAAATGCATTGAAACAAACTAAAACATATAGTACTAACTAAAATTAATTTTTCTCTTTATTTTTCTCATATTTGTTAAATCCAAAAATCAAAAGAACTCGAAATACCAGACTCCAAATAATCTGAACAAAACTCCAAAACCAAAAGCCTAAACCTATTTCCATTTTAGTGGTTAAAATTTGCATGCATGTTTTTTTGGCTTGATTCCACCTATGCCTCATTTTTTTTTAATTTAACAAATGCTAATTTAGTTTCAACTAATGACGAGACTGTCCACGTGTCAAATTACGTTAGCGGCGACTGTATGAGTGTACCTTTCCGGCGTCTTGCCATGCAATTCCTGTAAGAGCCTCTACGGCGATGGCGCCTAGAGTGCCAAGCATGGCCCACCTTCCATGGATCAGCTCACATTCTCTGAACCGTTGGATCCCAAAGACTTCAGTGTACGGCTGAAACGGCGTCGGTTTGATCTCCGAAGATTCTTGGATGATCCCGATGATGTCACCCGCCACGTTCTTGGCAAGGTTTTGGTCAAGTCCATCGAAATCGTACTGAAGATACTCAGCCGGTTTACCTAAACCAAACGGATCAAATCCACGGTCTCCGATCATCGATCCGTCCAACCATTCCGGCGGGTTTGCGCCGGGGAACCAAACTAGTCTGTCTCCATCGTCTTGGACCTGCCTTGATTTCTTTGGCGGTGGAGCCGGTTTCTTTTTTCCGAAACTGAACCCGAACCGGGCTTGGACCCTACCGGTTCCAGGTCTAGGATCTTGAATCCGGATCCCAAAAATACCTGAGGCTGCTGCTGCAGTGGTGGTAGCCATATTGAGTTGGTGTGATACTGCTTAGAGACTGATGATTCCAATGTTATAACATATAGTTTTTTTGGATTTTAGAATAATAGTAACGTTATGTTATATGTGATGGTAAATGTAAGAAGCCTTATCTTAGCGTTATCTCCTGTGATTGGTCTCTCTCTTTACCTTTTTTCTTTTGTGGCCTGGCTACTTTCTAATGACGTTGCACTCTCTCTTTCGTCCTTATGGTAGGTGTCTGCATTTAAGGTATTTTCTTTCTTTTGTTTTCTTTCGTTTTTAAGGATTTCTTTTGTCGATTTCACAAAAGAGAAAATATTTTGGTCCCAGTTGAAGTTCTGTCCCCCTAAAGCCCATTTATAGAAGCCCATTAATCGACTACAAAATGCCTCTTAAATCGTGTTTCCGATATTGTCTAGTAGTAAGTCCAGCATTTAGTTTGGTCTACAACTTTGGCTTGGTATATTTTAGGCCAATACTTTGGTTTTGGTTTGTGTTTAGTACTTTATCATATAACTGGAACTAAAATGCCTCTCAGCTTTCAAATTGGTGTTTGGTTTGAGTAAATCAAACCGAATTGGTGTCTATTTCTCCCTATACTTGGTAAGGTTTGTTTAGACATCCTCACAGTCTTAAGTTATTTACACGAAAAGATAGGAAGTTAGAGTTTGCAATAGACAAAGACTCTCTTATAAGATTGTTAAATAGATTGAGATATCTTTGATTAATGCAAATATCTAGAATGTAAGTTAAGATAAATAGATAATGATCGTAAAAAGGTTGCTTTACGATTCTATTAGAGATTTTGGTGACGTATAAAGAAATCCACGCGGACGTATCACATACTATGTGCTTATGCTTACAAATTACAATTACAAAACATATATTAAAACCACAAAGAAATACAAACATAAACATATATACAAAACGGAGAGACAGCCTTGGGCTTCTTTTCTCATTGAGGAACTCTGGATTATTTACAAATCGCCCTAACTAATATAATGTTAAAGCTAACAACTGCCAGTTCATCTGAAATGTCTCATTTAAAAAAGCATAGGTTATATAATTAATCTCCATTCCTTTTGCTTTGGATCCTTCTGTTAAAGAAAAAAAAAAGACAAATAAACAAACATTATCAGCAAAAGGGTTCTCAACTTTGTAACGTCCATAATGTCACTTCCCAATTAATAATATTATAGAAATCATTTCTATTCAAAAAAAGAAGAAGAATAACAAATACGTAAGCAAGAACATTGGAAGAGGATGAGATTAGGTTGGTTTACCTGAAACTTAAAAGCGAAGGAGTTGATGGGTCAACGCCGAAAGGCAGAAGGAGAAGTTACATTTATACGCCGTATGTTTTTATATATTAGTTTTATTTACATGTTGAGGTATGTGTATATATTTACAAGTATTGATTCTCTTGGAAATACGTCTCTATTTGAGTCTCTCTTGTTGTAATAAGATCTTTTGGTATCTCGGGTACACGTTTTTACAAGCCGAAACCTGAAAAATGGATCAATCAAAACACATTAGTTTTCCCATTGGTGATAATAACTATAACGAAGAAAGAGGTTTGATGGTTTTGCCTCCATGAAAACAATCATGAAGCATGCATGCGTGAGGTGTGACGTGTCATGTCGGATATTATCTTATTATAAAATGACTAAGAAAATTAGGTTACATGCCACACGGTTTCCACATGAAATTCTAACCTACAAAACAAAACTATAACTCTATAAGAAAGTTTTCCAATCCAAACTTCAATTTTGTTTTCTCTTAGTTTCATTTGAAAACCTTCTCACCAAGTAGAGTCTTTTCCTAACCAAACATATCGGAAAGACAAATCTCATCGAGTTTCTAGAATCACAAAAGGACCAAATGTGTAAAAATGTGTTTAATATTCAACATTGACTAATATACATTCACATGCTATCTCTGACTCTGACCCATTGCAGGTTAAAAATCTAATTCATTCCTAGATTTGAAAAAAAGTAAATGCAACTTGGTATTATTGGCCCTACATCGATTATCAATCAAATATAATAAAATAATAAATTTCTGTAACGGCGGAAAAAAAGAAGATGGAGAAGTGGACTTACGGCTTCAATGTCGATTTTGAAGACGAGAAGCTTTTTTCTTTCTCTACAACTTGTTCGATAAGCCACAACGATGTGACCTATGGCTAAGACTGACGAGCATAGAAACAGAGCCACTTCCGCCGCTCTGAAGTAGTTTCCTCCTCCGTCTCCGATCGCTGGCTCACCGAACACAAACGCAGCTTTTAACGAAACGTAGATTAGAGAAGATATTGAACAAATCATTGTTATTGTCAGATACGGTCCTCTCGATAGTTTTGGTCCGTCACAGAGTCCATAAACACCTGTTTACACGAAAAATCAAACTAAAGAAATGAGTTTTCGATTTCTTCAGAAACAGAGCAAACAGAGCAATTGCTCTGTTTTTTTTTTGGGTTTTGTAAAGTTTGAATCTTTTTTTTACTCACAGAGTATAACAGCGGATCTAATGATTGAGATTAAAGGAATATCGATGAGGGAGTGACGGAAATCGTAGTTGGTGAGATGAGAAGAGAGAGTCGCCGGCGAAGAGAAGCGGTGGAGGAGAGCGGAAGGGAGGAGAGCATCGGCGACGGCGAGGAAGATAGGAGCAGAGACAAGGAGAAAAGAGAAGAACATTGTGAACAAAACGAATATAGTTTTGATTCCTCTCCATAGAGATGACCAAAGCTTTCTGGTTTTACTAATCTCTTCTTTGCTAAAACCCATCGAATCAGAGAGGATTTGTTTAAGAGAGAAGATGTTTCGGAGACTTTAGAGAGGGTTTTTAAAAGGTGGACGAGACAAAGTGACGATGACGGCGATGATGATGCTAAGATAAATACTAAGGGATTAATTTATACTATTATGATTTTTCCTTGTTGGACTTGGAATATTTATATGAATATAGAATTTTGGATTAGTTTGGTAATTTTTATCTGTCTATATCTTTTTACCTATGGATTTCTTCTATATAATATAATTATTAAATTTTATTCTTTCTATAAAAATCTTTTGAATATTTCTTTTCTATAAATGTTTTCGTTGTTGATTTAATTTTCTTGTATGTAAATCATGTTTGATTAATTTTTAAAAGAATCGTAAGATGAATGAAAGTCAATTCATTCGTCGATCTATCCTAATTTTTTTATTGATATTGACGATTGATACAGATCCACAATTTATATGTTATGAAATTACATCCTCATACATAATTTTGATGAATATAGGATTTGTGGGTTAGTTAATTATTTTCCACTTTCTATTTATAAATTTCAGTTGTTTCTTTATATGCTGAGTAATAATACTTAAAAACATCAAAAGAAAGCTTTTTCGTAAATATTGTTGAGGTAAAACTTCCAAAACATTGCTTCCTAAATACTTTTTAGTAAGCAAAGTTTTTTGGTAGATGCTCTGATCTTCCATCATCTGAATCTCCTAAATGTCTCGTTAATAGATAAAACGCTCTCAACCCTCTTAAAATTAAGGATACATGTAATGTTAATCATAATCACACAAAAATGAGGCTATTCATATTTGAATTTTTATTTGTATTACTTTCTTAATAATTTTTTTTGTAAAATTATTTATTTCTCTCATTCACACTAAAATAAAATAAAAATTAGCCAACTGAAAAATCTTAAATAGTAATTGGAAACTGAAACATTCTAGAAAAAAAAATGTTGAGAGAAACTTCCAGCTCTTTGAATCCTTTGACTGGTGTATTAAATTAAAACAAAATAGTGTTCGGAGTCTTCAGATTTCAGCCTCCGTGTAATAACGGTAAAACCTAAATAACGTGAAGCATAAACAAAACTCGATAATTGGAACATTTTTTCTTTCTTTCTTGATTTCATTTGTATATAATATATAATGGATTGGAATATTTTAAAATCATCACAATATATGTTTATCGTTTTATTAAATTGTTACTAGTAAAATAATGTTAGACCCATCCTCTCCCGCCGAAGAAATGAACCGAGACTCGTTTATTCGTTAACACAAACATATACGGGAATGGAGGAACCGACCGATTTCAGCCATGTGACCACATGCATGCCGTTTGTTACCCTAACTTATATCTTACGGTGTTATTTTTTTTTATTTTTTTTTTGTTTCATTGTACTAAAAGAAACAGTGAACTATCGTATCCAATTTTTTTAATAACTATTTTGTGTTTGATTGTGATCTTTCATTGTTTTCTCGTCTAATGCTACCAAATATAAAGATAGGAAATGATTGCCTTTTCTTATCAAACTTTTCAAAACATTCGATAGGAATTTAATTTACTTGTTTGTTATAAAGAAAGCATTGCCAAGTTATTACACAAACAAACTAATAAAAAAGTCGTAACTCTTTACTTTGTACGCGTATATCTTTGCGTGAGTGTATGTACTAGTCAATTGTTGATCATTTACAATTTGTCTCGTAAATGGAATGATATATGTATATATTGACTGTTAAGCAAAACCTTAGGAAATTTCGGAAATCAGGATATGTTCTAATAGAATTTTTCCAAACTTATTTCGTTTTTGTTGTTTTCCAGCTGAACATTCTAAATTAGATTTAGTGACAGATTATTCTTACCTGGAATATATAATTACAAATTGTCACCAAACTCCGATGATGAGAATTAATTAACCGAACAACAAATATGTGTCTCTTTGCTTGTTTTGTTTCTTGTGATAGCAACGGTCAGATTTGCATATCAATAATTAGAGTAGGACCATCCAAAATAAAGAGGGAGGAGCTGAAAGTCAAGAGTTTATAGGCCTACGAAACTGACCGGAAGTTGAAGAAACTTCTCAAGTCAAGAGTCAAGACATATCAGCTCACCAAAAACATGCACTCGTCGCTTATAAAGCTTTCTCCTTTGATTATACTCCACCAAAATAGTGGCACAATTATAAACCTAAAACCTCACAAAAATATTTTACATTTGTCAAAAAATAAAATAAATTTGATATTACATTATTGCTAGAATTGTTTATATTAGAAAAATATTGAGGCTATATTACGAGTTTTATATCAAAATAACTAGAAAAGAGAGAATATTTTATCAAAATACAATAATCTCCATTTTTCTCACAATCATTTCTAATTATATATTACATCTTTTGTTAATATATGTGATATTAGACAAATGTAATGTATAACTAGCAATGTATAAATATCAAAAATAATTAGAAAAAGAAACAAAAAATTCAAATTTTATCTTTATTTTCATGTTTAAAACTGTTTATCCTGAAACAATTGTTAAAACCACACCAAAATCATAATTAGTAATTTAGCCTAACTCTATGAATTCATAATTCGTAAATACACACACTCGTAGTTTTCAAAGAATAGTCCAACGCCAGACCCATTACAAGCCCAATAAGTAAGGCCCACATCAAACAAGATCCGAATCCGCATCTTCCGAACAAATTGAACGCAAATTTAGCCTTGTCGGAATAAACCACTTGTTTTCGCTCGCTCGCTTTCTATTTCTCCTCCGATCTGCTGAGGCGTGCGTTCATTACGTGCTTCCTCAATGGCGGCACGATCCCTATGGAGAACCCGTACGAAGCTCCTCGTTGTTGGTACCGCCTTATGCGGTGGTTCCGGCGCCGCCTTCATTGCTTCCTCCGATGACCCATCAACAACCCTCAAGCTTTGCACCTCCATCCCCGTTCGTCTCTACCGCAATACCGTTACCGCCGCCTCTATTGCTTTCGGTACGGAAACTAAACCATTAAAGGATAATACTTTACATGATTTGTTTCGCTTCAATGCCTAAATTTCACCTTTTTCAATTGATTTGGTTCTGTGCTTTGATTAATGAGACTGGCTTTGCACTAATCTTATTGGAAAGCTTTAAGTTTGTGGAATTAAACATTAATCGTTTTCAATTTCTGACAATTGGGATTTGCATAGTTGAATCAATATATATTTTTGTGGTTTGTGTTGTGTTAGATTATGAGTACTCGTTGTTGGGTTTGGCTGAGGGAAGCAGTGAGAGAGCTAAGGTCAAACATGAAGTCCACCTAAGGTCAGCTCAAAAGCTTCAAGAGCTCTGTTTTAAAAATGGAGGAATCTATATCAAACTCGGCCAACATATAGGACAACTAGTATGTAAAGCTTTTTCTTCTTTCTGTAGCATTGAATGTCTCAAGTTGTAATAATGATTATGTTATGTTAAGAAAACCAACGGGTTTTACGGTTTTCTTGTTTCAAGGAATATCTTGTGCCTGAAGAGTATGTTCGTACTATGAGGGAGTCCATGTTGAACAAATGCCCTATTTCTTCATATGAGCAAGTATGTGAGGTTTTTAAGAAAGAGGTTGGAGAGATGCCAGACCAAGTATGTTCTATTTTACGTTCCTGTCTTCATGTATATAACCAGAGTTTTAAACGCTTGAGTTATGATTGCATCTCACTTGGCTATCGTATTTGATCTGCAGGTATTTGCTGAATTTGACCCTGTTCCAATTGCAAGTGCTTCCCTTGCTCAAGTTCATGTTGCTCGCACTCATGATGGAAAAAAGGTTGCTGTCAAGGTACTCGTTTACTTTATATGTTGCGGATAATTAAAGATCTTGGACTTGTTAAGAGTAAGTTTGTATTTATTCTATTATGTTCTTAAATCTTTTTTCTGCAGGTTCAACATGCGCACATGACAGACACTGCAGCTGCGGACACTGCAGCTGTTGGAGTTTTAGTGAATACCTTGCACCGAATATTCCCATCATTTGACTATAGGTGCAGCCACTTTCTCTTTTTCTGTAGACAATTCATATTGTGTGAGCCTCTAGCAAATAGCTTATACCGGCTCATGTATGCAGGTGGTTGCTCGACGAAATGAGTGAAAGCTTACCAAAGGTTGGTGTCTTTAGTTGATTCATAAGTCATAACATATGAAGATTTTCTTTAATAGGTTTATACAGTCTTCAGTCTTGTATATGTTTATCTGAATATTAAGGTTTCTGTTCTGAAGCATTTTTGTATGGTCGCCATTGAGCTTTTGCTGTCACTGGTTTGATATTTTAATTGCTCTTGTTTTTATTAATGTAATTTTCATCAGGAACTAGATTTTTTGGTTGAGGCGAAAAACAATGAGAAATGTCTGGATAATTTTAGGAAGCTGTCTCCCCATATTGCAGAGTATGTTTATGCGCCAACAATCTATTGGAATTTGAGTACCTCTAAGTTGTTGACAATGGAGTTCATGGATGGTGCTCAAGTGAACGATGTTGATAAGATCAGAAAGCTTGGGATTCAGCCCTATGAAGTATCAAAGCTCGTAAGCTCTTTCATCTATGTTCCTTAAAATATCATGCATTTCTTGAATTTAGCTAAATAGTAGTTGCCGTTCAAGTAAGAGTTTGGTAATTTCAAAGACTTATCTTTATAATACCTTGTAGACTACTATGAAGAAACAAACTTTGATATGCTTTAAACTCTTTTCTTGCAGGTGAGTCAAACATTTGCAGAAATGATGTTTAAACATGGGTTTGTGCACTGTGACCCACACGCTGCCAATTTGATTGTTCGTCCAGATCCTTCTGGTAAGAGGAACATATATGGCAAGAGAAAACCGCAATTAGTGATTCTTGACCATGGCTTGTACAAGGAGCTTGACTTCAACACAAGATTCAACTATGCTTCACTGTGGAAAGCATTGGTCTTTTCGGATGCTAAAGCCATTAAAGAACACAGTGAGAAATTAGGCGCTGGAGATGATCTATACGTCCTATTCGCCGGGATACTTACAATGAGACCATGGAAGCAAGTCATCGACACATCTGTGGATCATTTAGTCATCCAAGGCAACAAAGAAGATGTATCAGAGCTACAGATGTATGCATCACAGTACTTCTCCGAAATCTCAGAGCTTCTCAGGAGATTGCCACGCGTGATCCTTCTGATGCTGAAAACAAACGACTGTCTCCGGTCAGTTAACAATGAGCTAATGCAAGGATCGTCTCTCGAGTCGTTCTTGATCATCGGGAAAGTATCTTCCCAAGCGGTTTTAGAGGCAAAGAGAGCTGAAAAGAAATCGTTGATGAAATGGCTGAAGGTATGGTTTGAAGGGTTCTCTGTTGAAGCAAGGCTTTGGGTAATGCAATTTGCACTTTGGATCTTACAAGTCAGAAAATCCTTAACCCTTTAATATAAAACGTTCCTGCCAATTTTATATTACACACCTCTCTCTATTCTTTGGTAAGTGGGTATCAAAAAATAACATTTATCATTCTTTGTATACTACACAAGGCTGTTATGTAACAAACCAATAAATCAACTTTATATATACTATGAGATTTGTATCATTTGTATGCTGGGAAGAGCTTATTACTTTAAATTTTTTTTTATATAAATCTTATTATCTTCTTAATAGTATTTCTTACAAAAACAATTGAGAATTTCTACTCATTTTTTTCCATCATTTATGAGAACCTTATGTAAACAGGTGTTGACATCTGAATCAAATTGAACCGAGATGGTTCGGTTTGGTTCGGTTTTGGGTTTGGTTAAATTGAGAAACCTGAATTATGCAGCGACCAAGATCTTATTCTCTGTTCTGTCTTTTCAACACTCGAGTCTGTCTGTCTGTCTCTTCTACGCAGCCGCGACTCCTTCTGTCTCCACCGCTCTATAATCTCCCCTGCGATCAATAAGGACATTTTCTCCGGTAAAGTCTCTATCTTTCTTCGTCTCTATCATTTCGCTTTGTGTTTCGTGTCACCTACATTTGATAAACCCTAGAGAGAAACAAATTGAGTGCCTTTCGAAATCGCAGAAGCACATTGTTAAAATTCGATTGATGGGTCATTGTTTTATTACACGTAATCTATTTCTGTTGATGAAATTAGGTCTATTAAAGATGTGATTTTGATATTTGGGGTCTCACAGCTTTTTTGAAAAAGCTTACACATTTTGTTTGAATTTGTCATTGTTGTTGTAGATGGAAGAGAGTGATGCTGTTCCAAAACCAGTTGTTGTTGATCCTCCATTATACGACGAAGCTTCTCCGTCAGCTTCTCAGCGCCGTCCGGTGGTGATCGCCGCCGATGCAGCTCCTCCGGCAGAAAATCATCTCATTCAAAGGATTCAAAGAGCTCTTGTGGAATTGCGCGAGTTGAGAAATCAGTTTAATGCCATTCTTAGGGAACTAGAATTCGAAGGTTTGTGTGTGTTTCATCTTCCTATTCTACGTTGTGTTTTCTAGAAAAAGAGATAAACAATTTTGATGATAATGCAGTGGGAGAAGAAGAAGAGCAAGCGGAATCATCAGTGGAAGATCCAGAGGACTCTGATTCTTAGTTTGTTTATTAGACTTTTTTTTTTTGTTTCTTCACTAGTAACCTATTTCTATCATGTTTCTATCTCTCTGCCCCTCATGATTTCCTGCGGTAATTATCTTTATCACTCTAAATCATCAAAGCCAACCCTTAACAGATCAATAAGTCTACTAAAAGAGAAATTACAAGTTTTTTTGAAGGAAGAATCAAACACATTCCACATAACATATAATATGCAGTTGTCTATCGTAAATGTTTTACCTTGACAATGGTTTTCGCAAGTAACGCATAATGGTCGAGAAACATTACATTTGCGACGAATTTGAACCTTATTCCCATATATCTCGAGAAGGTGACATTGCTTCATTTATGGGTATTCACCAAATAAGCATTCAATATGAATGGTAGTAATAAAGATTACCACTCGTACTTCTATGAACTTGGATTCAAGTTAGAGCCATTGTGAGTCCACTTCTGAATCTTTCCACTTACCAACCCATTTAGATGTTGCAGAATTACCATTTCTATTGGTTTTCCTATCTGCTTCTTTATCTTTGAGAAGCCAGCTTAAGTTTTAGCGCATTTAGCTCTTATTGCAAGATTGCATTGTGTCATAAAAGGTCGTTCTAAGTAAAATCTGGCACATGTTTTTCCAGTTAGTGGATTCATTTGTGAAACAGTTTGGAAAATGTTGCGGTTAAGAACTGTATTGCCAAAAATAAATTAAATGTTTTTCATCATTACTCATTGGTGACTGAAATGAATTGAGGTCCCTATACTCTTATTGCTTCTCAGCATCGAGTTGTTTGTGCATCACCATTGTCATGACTCATGATTTTTAGAATCATTTATGCAATTCATCATCTTAATCATTATCATTATAGGATGATTGTATCATATATAACAGTCGAAAGGGAAGGGCCAAAAAAAGTGAAATAAAGTTTTGTTCTTTGTAATGGAAGAAAAAGTTGGGAGGAGAATCATGGTTTCACTATGGTTCTTTGGAATTTTGATTTTGGTAGTTAGTGCCCAGGTTCCGGGAACCAAATTCTGATCATACTACAAAAAAATATCTTGCGGATTATTGTAGCTCTTGTCTTGCATAACATGAAGCTTGGAATTAACTAAAGAAAGTTTCTTAGAGATTCTTCTTCTTGTTTGTTCTCTAAAGAATCTAACACTCTTTGTAATGTTTATCTAAACTTGGAACTAATTAGATGTGAAACACTACAATTCATTAAACATGAGATCATGCGTATAGGAATTTGGTTCCTGCTGCACCGTGGCAAGTCGTACACCATATACCTTTTTCCCTATTTTATTCATATTTTACTTTATATTCACTTTACAATAAATATCTTTAGATATTTCTACAATAAGATCCTTATCTCTCTCCATGGTTTAATTAAAAATAAATCCAAGAAAAGTGCATAAAAAGATATGTACTTTTTATTCCTCTACCCAATCACTTCACAGCTTCACTCACGCGCGTGTTCTTTGATATCAGATAGATACGTCTACGTGAGATACACGCTCTTGTTAATCAAGTGGTGATGAAACAGAACTTACTCGCCTCGGTGTCCGATTCTACTCAGAAGATATTTACTATAAATATCTGATTTCTCTCGACTTTGACGAAAATCAAAAAGAGAGAAAAACACAATTAAAAATTATTATGAAGAGGAACGGCGAGACGAAACGGCGGAGGAACGTGGCGGAGGAGGCAGAGCAGGGAGAGGATCCGGCGATGTGGGAGAATCTTGACCGGAATTTCAGACAAGTGCAATCAGTTTTAGACAGAAACAGATCACTGATTCAACAAGTCAACGACAATCACCAATCGAGAATGGCTGATAACATGTCGAAGAACGTTGCTTTGATTCAAGAACTCAACGGAAACATTTCCAAGGTTGTTAACATGTATTCTGATCTCAATACTAGTTTCTCGTCGGGCTTTCACGGTGGGAAGAACGGTCACGATGGTGGTGGTGCTGCCGGAACTAGAGCTTAATGAACCGGAATCAAATTGTTTCTTCTTAGTTGGACCGGCCGGTTTGAGAATTTTGAATCTGTCCGGTTCAAGCTATGATATAAAGTAAATGTTTAGTTTTTGTATTGCAATGATGATTGTCGTTAGAATAATCCGTGGGAGCAAACCCATCTCTATTGGGGTTATTTTAGTTATGGTTTTGAGTCTTTTTCAATGTGTCTCTACTGCAATCTCTCTAATGATTATAATAATAATTGATACAGTATTAGATTACTTCTGGTTTGATTCTATTTAGAGACTTTTCTCATGTGACCTTGATAATAAATGAAGGCTTGTGGTTAGATTGTTGCAACTTGGAGTAAGTAATTTCGTCACATAGTGATGCAATTTGGTATGACATGTTAAATACAGTTGTTTTCTAGTGACTTTTCACTAGGCTGTGTATTAGAGAACTCTAGCATAGAAAATTTCTACGTTGTGACAATATTCATTTCCATCAAAAAGCAAACAGAAACTGCAGTAAAATAAATGTTGATACATGAGATCATGATCTAAAACCCAGGCAAACTATTTCGGCATTCATATACCACTAGAAAGCAAAGATCTTAAGAAGACGAAAGAGCTTTTGCACAAAAAGGACTAAAAAGAAGCATAGTTATTTGAAAGGGGACAAATGGCCAATTTCATATCAAAACATGAACTATCAAACCTATAAGTTTTTTTTGGGATTAAAATGGCATATGAAGAGGTTTAAAGTGATTAGCTCTGCTGTGACTGAGTAAATTTATGATTTCACTACTTTTTCTTGTAAACTTCTTGTACCTTATATTCTCAGTCATCATAAAATAGCAAATTCTTGCTCTCTTTGTGTGTGTAATATGGTATATATAAGGAAATTATGTACGATACTTTGTAACATTTGAATTTGATTTTTCTGTTGAGCATTAAGAATTTTGTTCTTCGTGAGAAAAAATATTTCATACAAAAACGATTCAAAACCATTACAAACTTACTTTGTCTAAGCAGGAAAAATAATTGATGGTCGAAAAGGATAAAAAAACAGAGGTCACATTAATATCAAACTAAACAATTGAAAGAAAACAACTACTTGGGCCTGATGGGGTTTGTCGGGCTCGCAAGAATCGACTGCTTGTTGGAGTTGATGTCATTAAGCAGTTTGCACTTGGCTTAATTTGGACTGTGGTGGACATAAGATGTGTTAGATTAGAAACATTACAACACTGATATGGTTGATGTTATTCTTGAATCATGACTCATGAGGATACATTTTCATTTATATTGTTTACTCTTTAATCTTTATATAGAAGAGGATACATTTTCATATCATTAGATGTAATTGACATATTAAAGATTGTGTGATTGTAAGGATTTTGAAGTAACTTATATTCCTTTTTTTAGGAAATACACCACATGATCAAATCTATCTTCAACGTTTTCGTGTCATAATACTTCATTTATGACAAAATTCTCTGTACCATTTTGACAACTACTGGCTTTGTCTTCTCCAAACACTTTGTTTTCAACATGATGGTGTTCATCAGTTATGTGATGGTGGTGACAATGACATTGTACATGCCCTTGACCATATAAATCGTAGGAGAAATATCTGTCCTTTTATATTATCTTGTCTTACTGGACCATTGAATTTTTTTGTCTCTTTCATCAGATTAAGTTATGTAAACCTTTTTTCTTCATAGAAGTTCTTATATGAGCTTTTTCTTTTTTCCTCAAGAAGAAGATTACACGGGTATACATACTAGAGATAGAGGTACAGAGGCTAATCTCTTGACTTGTAGGCTTGAGCCTAGGGAAGACAAATGAAGGTGCAGTGTATTCCAAATTAGCAACATCTAAAATTTAGGATTTTGCCCTACAAGTCTCGACCAGTGTGTACGACACTAATCACAATCATATAAATCTAGTGGAATATTAAGTTTTAAACTATTAATCAAACTTAGCTCTCCATCTACGACGGCAAATCCGATCCTTAGTCAAGAAATCCAAATGATGTTTCACACAACCACACAGTTTATCGTATATTACAACAAAAATGTTGAGAAATGTTGCAATATAGTGACAACAAACATCACGCACTATCACTCCTTCCTCCAAACTTGTCTAACAAAGTGATACCAAAATAGTTAGTACTTCGTTTGAGCATTCTAAACCGGAATTTTAACCAAAAGACACTCGAACTATGACAATATATCACCCTTTCTTTTAGCTTATATCGATTAATGCCCGGCCCGATCTTCGGATCAAACATTAGACTTCATAACTCAATAGTGTTTTAAGTGAGTTACTAACCAACTGAACAACAACAATCCGATCCACCAACTTTTCAAAATGTCAACCCCTCCCAAAACACAATTGCCAATAATGAGCTTAAAAATTTATATTTTTCTTAGAATATTTAAGCTTAAAATCATTGCCAAAACTAGAAATTTTAGTATGTTACCTAATCAGTAGGTACTTAATGACAGATTAAGACCTAATAATGTATGAAAAAACTAATTTCCAATTGAAATAAATTTATTAGTTAGGTCTATATAGTGTTCAACTTTAATAATTAGGATTCAAACAAAGGTCTTACCACTCCGAACAATATTTCTTTATATGGTTCAACAAACGTGATTACAATACAATAAACTCAAGAATCATTGATCAATTTCGAGTAAGTCGTGTTTCAATGGTTGAAGAATATAAAACTCTGACAATATAATCTTAAAATACAAACAAAAAAACATCGGAATAATCATTGAGAATCCTTAGGCTTCAAGCGATAGAAACAATTGATAACACATTAGGTACCAGTCCAGATGTCATGTCCCGTCACTGAATTTTTCTTCTCATCAAACCCAAAAAATAAACTTTTTTTCTTTTGAACTTATGAAAAAGTTTCCAATTTAACCGATCACAAAGCTCAGTATTTACACTCAATGCCACTCGTCTTCACACTTTCTCTTTTCTCTCTCCCAATTCCTCAATCTCTCTCCCTCGATCTCCCAAAATCTCTCTCTTTCTCTGTTAGTTTTTTTTTATTTCTTCTGCTTCTGGGTTTTTTTCTCCGTTAACTGTAGTTGGGCTAGGGTCTTGAGCTCCGTTCCTCGATAATGGCGGTTTCTTTGAGAAGAAAGCTCGTGTCTTCCTTCTATTAAAAAAGCTAACTTTCCCCTTTTTTATACTAACTTTCAAAATGGGAAATTTCTGAAAAATGTGTTGCAAGTTAAGCTTGTGAAAGTTTCGATTTTTCGTTTTGGGGTTCTTAAATTTTAGGACAATTATTTAACTTTTTAAAGATTATAGGATAATTATTATCCGTTGGGAGTAAATTGGAAGCTAAGTTAGTGTATCTCTTTGATCTGTTGTAAAGTTTGGTGAGCAATGAATCGAAGTTTTAGGGCAAAAGAGTCTCTATTGCTGGATTCAGCAGAGAGACAAAGGCAACAGCTTAGGGCTTCTATGATGGCTGAGAAAGATGAAGAGCTTTCTTTGTTTCTTGAGATGAGACGCCGTGAGAAAGAGCAGGATAATCTTCTTCTTAACAATAACCCTGATGAGTTTGAAACTCCATTAGGTATGTAATATGTTTTCTTTCTTTCTAATTTTGTGGAATCAGGTTTCTGATTTGAGCTTGGAGGTTGATTAGTTATTGATGGGGTTTGGTCTATTTAGGTTCAAAGCATGGAACTTCGCCGGTGTTTAACATCTCAAGTGGTGCTCCACCATCTCGGAAGGCTGCTCCTGATGATTTTCTCAATTCTGAAGGCGATAAAAATGACTATGAATGGTAACTTTTTGATCACAAACTTTCATGTTGCGACGCTATGGTTCATTACTTCAGTAACATATTCACCGGTGATGGTTTGAATTTTCTTAGCCACCTTAAGTGCAGGCGGTTTAAGTATTCTTTGTGATAGTATAGTTACTGATTTGCTGTATCTTAACCATGAGGTTCTGAAGTAATATATGTGTGGTAGTTTTGTTTCCTTGAAATTGTGTTGTTTCTTCACATTACATCATTCTGTATAAGGCATGTGTTTAATCTAATAGACTCGAATTTGGTGTCACAATTTGGAACCCTTTGTTTGTGAGGTGTGCGAGTCTTGCACTGAATTCTTATCAAGTTTAGAATTTTGCTGCATAAGGTGTTCATCATTCCAGCATCTCTGTTTACCTCTTCTTAGACATTCATATACTTTCTTGAACAATATATCATTTATCTGTTTATCATTTCCACCCTAACTTCTTCTTGTCTTTCGAAGGCTTCTGACCCCTCCAGGTACGCCTCTATTTCCATCGCTGGAGATGGAATCACATAGGACTATGATGAGTCAGACTGGTGATTCAAAGAGTCGCCCGGCTACATTGACTTCCAGAGTAAGAATGTTATTGCTTAGTGTTCTGACCTCTTTTATCAACTCCTGGAATGGATACTAGATAAACAACCTAATGTAGTGCAACCAGTATTAAAATAAAGCTCTGCTGTTATTGTTTATATGTTTTGAATCGCCACTACTAGTTTAACCTGCCGCATCAGTCTGTGACGTTTACATTTCAAGTTTCATGATTTACACTAGTAAATCGCATTTATCGTTATTGCTATGTGGGATGTTGCTCTGGATTTTTTTTAGAGTAGCACATTTTCACTACTTCGTTATGGTAACCTATGAATTATCTGTCGTAGCTGGCAAATTCCTCAACAGAGTCTGCTGCAAGGAACCATCTAACATCTAGACAACAAACTTCTTCTCCTGGATTGAGCTCTTCCAGTGGAGCAAGTCGAAGACCTTCATCATCTGGAGGACCTGGATCAAGACCTGCCACACCCACTGGAAGATCATCAACACTGACGGCAAATTCAAAATCCTCAAGGCCTTCAACACCCACTTCGCGAGCCACTGTCTCCTCAGCTACTCGACCTTCTTTGACTAACTCGAGGTCCACAGTATCTGCAACGACTAAGCCCACGCCTATGAGTAGGTCAACAAGTTTATCATCATCTAGGCTCACACCTACTGCATCTAAGCCGACTACCTCAACTGCTAGATCTGCTGGTTCAGTAACTAGATCTACCCCTAGCACCACCACAAAATCTGCAGGTCCTTCAAGGTCCACCACACCTCTGTCAAGATCTACTGCCAGATCTTCAACACCAACTTCAAGACCCACACTTCCTCCATCTAAAACCATATCAAGGTCATCTACACCAACTCGCCGTCCAATTGCTTCTGCAAGTGCTGCAACTACTACAGCAAATCCCACAATATCCCAAATCAAGCCTTCTTCTCCAGCGCCAGCAAAGCCTATGCCAACACCATCTAAGAACCCTGCTTTATCTCGTGCAGCATCTCCTACAGTGAGGTCAAGACCATGGAAGCCGTCAGACATGCCTGGTTTCTCATTAGAAACTCCTCCAAATCTAAGGACAACATTACCCGAAAGGCCACTTTCAGCGACAAGAGGCAGACCTGGAGCTCCAAGCTCTCGTTCTGGTTCAGTTGAGCCAGGGGGCCCTCCAGGAGGAAGACCAAGAAGGCAATCATGTTCACCATCAAGAGGAAGAGCACCAATGTACTCTAGTGGTAGCTCTGTTCCTGCGGTTAATCGTGGATATTCCAAAGCCAGTGACAATGTTAGTCCGGTGATGATGGGAACAAAAATGGTGGAGAGAGTAATAAACATGCGGAAACTTGCTCCACCCAGATCAGATGACAAGGGTTCTCCTCATGGTAACTTGTCTGCAAAGTCTTCATCACCCGACAGTGCAGGATTTGGAAGAACGCTCTCCAAGAAGTCCCTTGATATGGCAATAAGGCATATGGTATGTATCTCTCTCTTCTCTCTTCCTCAAGTGGTGGCAATTGCGTTTAACTGATGATCAAACGTTTTGATGAAAACAGGATATACGTAGAACTATTCCAGGGAACCTGAGACCACTAATGACGAATATTCCAGCATCATCAATGTACAGTGTGAGGTCTGGACATACACGTGGTAGACCGATGAATGTTTCAGACTCTTCTCCACTAGCAACAAGCAGCAACGCAAGCTCAGAGATCAGTGTCTGCAACAACAATGGCATTTGCTTAGAGGCAAGTGAAAAGGAAGACGACGCAGGCAGCGAGAGAGGTTGCAGGTCCCCTGCAAGCTTACAAGGGAGATGAAGGAAGAAAGAAGAAAAGCCTTTTGTAAAACGTTCACATTTGAGATTCTCTTTTATTGTTTGTGAGTTTTAATTATCACACGAGTTTGATAATGATGATATGTGAAGTAGCGTTTTGATGTTTTATGTAAACCTCTCCACTCTCGTCTCTACTTTAACCCTAAAATGGATGGATCCTTTAACCGATTGATTTGAGATATTAACCACTATTCAATGGTAACTGACTAAAACATAAAAAGTTATCATTCCAATATGACATAATTATGTTAATAACACACATGAACCATAAAATCTCTCAGCTGTTTATAACACATAATGAAATGCAAAGACTGAATTCACACAGATGTAAGCAACGAATAAGAAAACAAAGGAGGTTTTTAAGCAGCAGTAACTGCCTCAGTGGGCTTGGTTTCGGGAACATTCTTTGGAGGAGCAGCCGCCTCCTCCGATGGAGGTTGAGAAGTGAGTTTCAGGTGAGAAGGTGGGTTGTGTTTGAGCTTCACCAATATTTGTCTCATTCTTGTTAGATCGGTTGGCTTACCGGGCTTTGGACCTTGAATCACAGAGACTGTTGGCTTCTTAGGATCTTGTTGCTCTTTTTTTCCTCTCCTTTTCTCTATTGTTGGAACTTCTTTAGGAACTAGCTCTGCTATTGCCTTCCAGTAATTCTTGCTGGATTCCGCGTAGAACTTCTCTTGGTTCTCCAGATACAGCTTAAGTGTTCAAAGACAAATAAACACATAAGTGAAAGTTTAATCAACACTGTAACAATGCAATATGCAGATAAAAAGGTATCAAAGATCACACACGTAATGAAGATAATCAATGTATTAAGATAATCTCAAAACTGACAATGCATTAAGATAATCAATCACAGTTGACTTAAGACTAAGATGGTCAAAGTTTGAAAATTTTAATATCAACAAGCCATTGACTTGCATTGACAATTCTCCACAAACCACATGACAACAACACAGATTGAGAAAAGATGATAAAAAATTCAAATCTTTTAGCAAAAGAACAAACCTTTTCCTTCTCTCTGTTAGCTGCTTTGTTGTTTTCACAAGTTACTTCAATCTTCTTATGAAACTCTTCTTTGTATTGATCAGCTTCCTCAATAATTTGCTTCAACAATTCCTTTTCTCTCTTCTCCTTCTCCTCAAGTTGAATTGCATTTTGTCTACACATAAACATAATAAAGCCATAGCACGAAATCAGATCTATACATCTTAATCAACTCAACAAGCATTACAAGCTTACGGATCAAGATGTTATTCTAGAACACACGATTTGAGCAATAAACTCTAAGCAAAAGTAACAGATCCAATCTAATAAACTGATTACTTCTGAGAACAATGGACACTAACTAGCAGATAACTTCAATTCACAAAAATTGTGAATCAAAATTCAAAATTGAAATTCTCAGATTATCAAAGAGATTCTCAACTAAATTTATCCACTTTATCGATTTTCTTCAGGAAGAAGTAAACAAAAAGCAACAAAGATCAAAACTTTGAGTAGATCTAACCTTCTCCATTCTCTAAGAGCAAATCCCTCATCTGATTCCATCTCCGACGGTGGTGGCAAGATAGGACCGTCGTGATCCCCGTTGGATCCGAAGATGCCGTCACCGTTGGAGTAAGCACCGTAGTCAGAAGACGGCGCTGCAAAAACATCGTCGACGGAGTCCTCGACTTGGAGTGAGCCGTCGAAAGCTGAGAAAGAATCAGTGGCGTCAAAAGAGCCTGAGACTGGAACAGACTCAGACGCATCATCGTTGAGTATGACGAAGGAATCGTCTTCAAAGGCAGACATCTCTCGAACACACAAAAAAAAAAAAAA
>Ga0041059_1000766_pt1 | contig 25115 bp, 7 predicted proteins | sample AraColnosormetaG_FD_56232 | JGI IMG/M metagenome (GOLD analysis project Ga0041059, IMG submission 56232) | Arabidopsis roots microbial communities from North Carolina, USA - Col MF nosort | ecosystem: Host-associated > Plants > Roots > Unclassified | place: USA: North Carolina | collected 2013-09-02 | reverse complement strand
TATATATATATATATATATATATATATATATGTGTGTGTGTGTGTGTGTTTTTGATAATAAATTGATTAAATTATATATATATATATATATATGATTTGATAAAAAAAAATTGATCGAATTATAATGAGACAAGAAAAGTCTACCAGTTGGTGTTACATTGCGATGTTGTTACAAAAGCACACTAAGAAAAACTTACGGCTCACAAAAAAAAAAACTAAATTGAACCAAAGAAAGGTAGAGGAAGTCCAAATTCCCCATGCACACTTAGAAAGTGGAAGGTGAAACGGTGAGATCGGTGGAAACCTTCATTCTTTTCTCTCCATAGTTCATATATAGATTGACAAATTCCAAGTTAGAAGAGTGATCAAAGTTGCTTTGTCCTTGAGAAGGATACCAGTTCATTATTGGGTATAATTCGAATGCATTGACTTGCAATCTCTCTTAGTAAATTTGCACTTCGCTTGAATACCAAACTAGTCTTGTCTTTAATGACATTCTAGTGGATCTCGGTAAGTAGGTAACACAATTCAAACACGTTCTAAAGAATAGTAACATCCAGAAGAGCTTAACTGAGAAAGTGCGATTCCATATATAACTCCTAGTTTATAATCTTTAGACATCTCTAAGAATTAGATGCAATAATTGTATCCCCTGCAACTAAATAAATATTTTCATATATAGACACTGCACATTAAGTTAATAAACTTTATACGTTTGTAGAGCACGGTTTGGGAAACTATTTTAACTCTGCTATAATCCTCAAACCAATGAAATTGTGAGATTAAGCTCAGAATTTTCTTGGTAATTAACAAAAAGATTACTATAATGAGAAATGTTTTCAAACCATGAGACTAGTGAATGCTTTTGTAATAATTACTACGATACTACTGTAGTCGTTAGCAAAGGGTAAAGTGTAAACACAACATATGTTTATCAAACTCCCGACAGAAAATTGTGATTTAGAAATATATAAAATGGCAGTATGGTTATTGGCAATTTTTCGCACGCATGTAGGGTACATATTTTTCTAATAAAAAATTTGGATCTAATTTATATTTTTATCAGACCGAAAAGCAAAACAGATTTTAAAAGTTATCTCTCTATGTCTGATGGTCGAATGCTTGACTTTAAAAGACCTTTTTTTATATGATCAACTAGTATATTGGTTGAGTTATCCACAACGAATCGTATAAAATACATTTGGGTGCATATAGTTTTTATTAGGTATAGGTATAGTTTCAAAAAAAAGATTTATCAGAAAAGGATCGCGAATATGTTTACTAAACTTTATTGTTTGGAGACAAGATGAATGTTATTACTCTAGCTAATTCAATTCTTCCTTTTAGTTTTCATCCCCCAATGTTAAGATTTTACTTGTTATTTACTTTTTCTTTTTCTAAGAGAGTAAATATCAATTGATGAAAGTTCAGGTTACAAATTAGAAGACCTACGGAAATGAACCTTGCCAAAAAAATAAAAAAATAAACAAGGAAACATACTACTCAATACATTCTCAAGAAAGGAAAGATTTGGATCCCTCAATGGAGCCAAAAAACCATTAGATTTGGATATTTCATTGTAATGAGTTTGGGCACAACTTGAAAGATGCAAGACTTCTCCGGTTACCTGCAAGGGCTGTATGTTGACCTCTCATTCCGTTGAGATCTGCCACAGAGTGACGGAAATGGTGCGTGGAAATCTGCGAGTGATAATATATACAACTATTTTTATGCACGAACTATAAAGTACATATTTGTTTGTAAGAAAAAAACATAAATTTCTAATTATATATATACAAACATAAACACAAATTTGTACAAACCGAATAATTAATAGATTGATAAAGTAGATAACAGTAATGATTTAATGCAAAATAAAATAATTATAATAATTATAATGATTTAATGCGTTGGTCAAAGATTGTGTTTCGGCCCATGCATACTCATATTTGCGCATAGACAACAATAGGGTGTTTGAGAGATACGGCTTCGGTACGTTCAAACTGGTCGTTATTATCTTTGATCGCTCAATAAATGCTGCAATAGAGTGAATGAGAAAGCTCATCATAATGGAAATTCTATTATAAATCAGATTTTTATGCACATTATATTGGTCAAAGGTTGTGTTCTCTTAAGAATTGATTACATGATTTGTATGTGTTTCCCTTTTAAAAAGGGAAAACCCTTAAGAGTGCCAAGTATGCATCAAAAGAACAAGGACTAAAAAACATTCCAAGGGACTTAGACCCGATTACTTCTTTACAACTCCAAAACTAGAATTGATGGTGTAGCCTCATTCTTTGTATATAAATTATATAAATAATGATGTAGCCTCAGCTTCTATTTGCAGTATACTCAATATTTGACTCATTCACTAGAATTTCAAACGATCGATATCCATGTCAAGGTTACTAAGCGTGTATAATGTATATTTAGTTGTCATCCTTAAATCCCGTATAAAAATTGTTTTTGATTTGATCATATTCGATAGAATCATATTTTTAAAATGCGAAACTTGAAAAGCACACATACCATTGACTGATGTAAACCCTATCAATTGACAAAAATGAGTAAAACCTTATATCAGATTTGACTAATTACACAACAGAAATGGAGTAACACATTTCTCTTTCTATAAAAAAAACACTCACACACACATAAACAAAAAATTATTACGGATTAAAACAATATATGTGGGGCAAGTGAGAAACATAGGTAATTAATAGTTTCATACCTCATTCAATACAATTATCTGCATGACATATTTTAAAGTATTTTTCACAAAGAAATCATATTTCATAAAAAGAGATGAACCTATTAATTGGTTAGTTTCGATGGTACGTAGCTAAAATAAGTTTATATGTAAGTGTTCACACGAGGTGGTTTAGTGGTAGTGATCAAACTAGGGAAATTGTAATGAGCTATTCTAGGTTCGATCCATCCTAGAAACTACTTTACAAAGATGTTGATGAGAGGAGTTTTTACATTGCTCTATCTGGCCCTGGAATTAGTCGGATTTCATGGTCCGTTGACTCGAGAACCAGCTAGGAAGAAAAGTTCTCGCAACCTGATTTGGAGTTTATGGTGTCCATTGAACCGGATCATCTGAATTATCAAAAATAATAATAAGTTCATAAGTTGGTAGGCTATTAACAGTACATTAGAACACACCTAGTTAAATATTCTTTAACATTCTTGTAGATTGAACGTGCTAGAAACGATCCACACATGACACATCTACATGAGTATGTATGTATTATAAATGCCAATAATTATGAAGTCGACATGCATTTAAAAATACGGAAAATATATATATGGTCTAATTGTTTACTTGCCGAATACATATATTCGGTATCTATAATCAATTGCTTTGAATTCTTGAGATGAAAAGATAATTTAAGAGACCCACACGTAATGAAGCAGCACTGCAGCAGTAATGTTACATCCATTTCCCATGTACACTAACAAACCTTCTCTTCACTAACATTTAATGTGTCAATAGGGACACACGTCTTTTTCTCTTTCGTTTTACACACACAAGTCAGAAAACCTCTTCTTCCTTTCTTCTTTCTTCCTCATTTTTTTCCACACACACACATTGACTATCAGTTGATCTCCTCAAGTCCTTTTGTATTTCGTTTTATTTAGAGTTTAAACAAAATGGAAGATGTATAAAGATGATACAAATATAAGATTAAACTTGCCAGTTTTCTTTATAAAAAAATCCTACCGATCATATATAGATCAATAGATGTAGTTAAACGAAAAAAAATAAATAAAAAATTGTTGCACTGTTTGTGTTAGATTTTGAAAAAGAATATATGAGATAAAAGTAAAAAATTTAAGACAATTAACATGAAACGGGAGCCCAATTAGAAAATATTGAGCACAATTGGGTACCAGTGAGTGGATGAATAAATTTCCGTAGCCCAATTAGGGCCCATAATAATGTATAAATATCGAGATGATACAACCCTACACAAGGCAGCCAAATTTTTTAAAAATGGACCTCAACCTGATGATAACGTCGAGCGCAGAGATGAAGAAAATTAAGAGTCTCGATGATGAAAAGGTATGTTAAATAGTGTGAACGCCTAGAATCATCATCTGTTTATAAATTGGTTTATCAATTCAAGTATCGTCTCCGACTCTGTGTGTAGCTTTAGGCTGGATTTGATTGGGAGGAAACTGATAAGATCCTGAGTGGTGAAATTAAACCAAAGACCTTGATCACTAGTTATCATTTCCTAGCTATTTGATATCCTCAGAGAGGACCTATGATTGCACAGGGATTGGTCTCAGTGTTCTCGAATTCTAGATACATGAAGAGAAAGATTAGATCCAAATTGCATGAGGTCATAGCATTAGCTAAAAAGAGGCAATATACATCTCTAATTCTTACTCATACGAACTCTTGTGGACATGGTCAATGTTTATTTTTTGTTTAGTTATATACTACAACATTATTTATAATCTCTTTTAATTAAAATTTAAAAAACAATCTACTGAATAGAAATAGTCAAAACCAATAATAAATTGAAAGTTGAAAACATCATCTAATTTAAAACTTTTTTTCTACATAATTACAAAACATTTTTTAATAAAATAATTAAAATATTTAATTTTAATTCATACAATCAAATTAAATATTTAATTATTTTGTTATATGCTACCAAAAATTACAAATATGATTTTCGCTGGATTCTGCCAGATTTAACTGTTACTATATATATATAAATTAAATTAAGTTAGATTTTGATTTCCTACGAAACTCGTATCCAACCATTGTTCATTTGTTTGAATAAATCGATTTAAAAATTGAATATTAAACTAAAACATACGGCTTCATGCCTCGTACCAATATTGACCCTTTTGTCGGTAGGCAACAACAACCTATCAATCCAAAATTTGAAACTTTGCACCATTACCATATTTCAAACTCGGAGATTTTATACAACAGCTTTTTATAAAACAATTTTTTACAGCAGTTATGTTTTTTTTGGACCCTATAGAGAATGAATAGTTCAAACGAGCGATAAAATATATGTATAACGAATAAAATATAGTTAATTTACCGCATCGTGTGACTTGTTAAATTTAAGTGGCATTTAAGTCACGCGCAAATCTCTGTGTTAGATTTGATTCTGTACAAGAGATTTCATAAAATGTTATAAAATTTCTTCTATTGTGGCGTATTATCAACCAATTATATCCAAATCAATTAATAATTAAGTATACTCCTAATTGTATTTGCCAAATAAATAAAATATAATAATAGTGTCCAAATATCTACCTGGAAAATATGAAGCAATCATGACAGAATATCTTGAAACTCACCACTCACATTTCAAAATCCAATTTTTTTTGGCCTCTGACAACAACCAGTGGAATGTTGATGGACAACATGTTAACCTAATCAACAATATCCACTTTGATTTTTTAATTGTCTGTATTATAAAATAATTCCTTAAAACCATATGCCAATTGATATATATTTCTATCAACAAAGATATATCCAACATAAGGGTTGATAACTTGATATGTCACTAACTTTTTTCTACTGATGATGATTTGTACTAATTTTTTATACACTTATGTTTATCATTCTAATCATAAAACTATAATCATATTATAACGTTAAGAAAAAAAGCATAAGGAAAAGTAGGATCCATTGCATGTAACAAATAATTAACCACCCTAGACACCATTAAATTACAAATTAAAACATCAAAGAAGAAACTTTTTTCTATAGTTTTCATAGAAGAACTCTTATAGGTCTTCGTCTCAACAAGAAAAATTGGGAAACTAAAAAAAGATAGAAACCCTAGAAATTATAAAAACCAAACATCCCCCATATTAGTGAAAGTGGTGTACAAACATGTGATGACATAAACTTTAATATATAGTAATATATTATATATTTATTTATTAATGATCTGCTAGACCAAAGGAGTGTTGAGTAAACCATTATTCCAAGATGAAACCATCCCATTCCAGCTTTCCCTTCCGGGATCAATCTCCGGTACAACTCCGGCGGAATCTCCGGTCATCTGCCATGGAAACCCCCAGAACACCTTGCTAGGATTCTCTGAGTTATTATTGTTATTGTTCACATTCTCTTGCTTTCTCTCGTTTCCTTCCAAAGACATCCCCAATGTAGAAGCCATCTTGATTTCATTTTGATTATTATTACCATTTCCGGACATAAACCCATAACACAAACTATTGTTATAAGTACCGTTTTGCCCTCCGAAGATCCCTACATCATTCGTTGAGTTTCCATAAATAGAAAGATCACCTCCAAACCCAAAAGAAGGCGTAGTAGCTTGAGAGGATAAATGATGCTTTTGGAGAGTAGCGAAAGCGAGGTTGAGATCAATGGAGTGATCATAACCAAAAGATGATGGTGGCATTCCCGTAATTAAAGGGTTCTGAAGTGGATCAGTATGGAAATTAATAGACTTATTGTTGTTGTTCTTGGAGAAAGCTGAGGAAGAGGATCGTTTGTTTCGACGGCAACCACCACCGACGGGAACGTTACGAAGAGTACCGCCTTTAGTCCAATATCTCCGACAAGATTTGCAGAAGTAACGAGGTTGTGAGAGACTATAGTTGTTGTAGTAACAAAACTTTGTGTTTGGAGATTCACATCTTGGACAATTTTGAGCTTCACCTCCTAATTCTCCTCTTGATACTTTCTTCTTCATTTCTTCTTCCATTTTCTTATTGTTATTATTGCTTCCTTTTGTTGAACTTACCAATATAGTTTCCAAAGTCTCGTTTGAGATTTCCTGCACATTCAAACAAACTAAATTAAATTGTGCTGACGAGTGAAATAATGATGTTTTTACTTTATATAACGGATTAGTTGTACGTGGCGCCGATCTTTTACCGACAATAATTCTTTGTCTACAAGAAAATGATTTTTTTGAAAGGGTTTTTGAGATAAGCTTAGGGTAATTAATCAAGTTGATATTTATCACTAAATTGATAAATGATATAGTTCTTGAAGACATTTTTGTTACTATGAGAAGAAGTTGAAAATTATTCATGATTTAAATTTGACATGATTCTTGTTTGTGTTTTTGATTGAATTAAGAGAGCTCAGAATTATTAACAAAAGAAAAGTGTTATAAAGAACTAAAATAAGAAGTAGAAGAAGAAATTACCTGTTCAGGATCCATCCATGTAACAAAGGATCGAAGCAACGATTACTTATGTTTCCTTTTAATAATTAGCAATTATGGTAGAAATTTTGCTCAAATTCTAGGGAACCAGAGAGAGAGAGAGAAAGAGAGAGTTTGAGGTGAGCAAATATGAATAGAGGAGAAGAGCACGGTTCTTAATATATAAAGCAAATATAGATAAAGTGTGTCCTTTTTAATATGATTTTTATTTATAATTCAAATTGATTTTCTATTTGTTTTGTAGCTAGTTGTTGTTTTACATATATTAATATGATACTATTCACGACAGAAAAAAAACGATACTATTCACATTTAAGTCGAGATTTTTTTGCAAAAGTCTTCAGCAATATAAACTAGTAATACTTTTGTTGATAACTCTCTCTTTGTATGGTGGTTACTTTAGAATTTGAACATTGCGATATAAAACGAAAACTACAAACGTAAGTAGTCATTTTTTCTCATTTATTTCTCATTTGTTAATTACAAAAATTACCTATTTAAATATTATAAATATCTAAAATACATTAAAATAATAATAAAAATAGACAATAGTGATGATAAAAAAAATCTAAAATGGCTGTCAAAAAAATAAATCTAAAAAGAATATAAATCAAATCGTGTTAAATGGATGGAAGTCCCAATACTAAATAACAAGAGAACATATCATATGGATCAATAAGAGCCAAAAGACAATTGAAAATTAAATATCAGTTTAAACCGAAGGTTATAGATACACGATCTTTTTAGAAAACAAACATTCGTGTGCTTAAAACAAATGTATATTAGATAAAAAACAAAATATCTTAAATTTATAGATGTTAACTTAAAACAAACTTATAATGAAAGAATTGTCATATATGTCAAGTCTTTTTCTATTGTTACGATGTGAGCTTTTTTCTCACGCTTTTTTAAAATAATAGCTTTTCTAAGTATTAATTTTGATTCACTCTATCATTTCTATTTCGACGTTGTTATATATGTTTTTAGACCTATTAATAGAGTGATCGGGCTATTTTTTCGACCGAATTAACAAAACAATGTATGTTTGAACTCTTGCTATACCATGTTAAAGTTTATAAACGTTCAAATTAAATTAACTGATAATAGATAGATTGATTAATATCTTTTAAATATTACTCAAAATCTTTTCCCATTATTTTCATGTGGAATAGATTATTTGTGCTACACTTTGCAAAGTCTATATCTGCTCACAAAATTAATCTCTAAAACAACGACAAATGAATTTAATAAAATAAACAAAAGCACGATAACAAATGAATGGTGATGATTCATAAAAAATAGTTGGTCGTACACTTATACGTATATTATGTACACACAAGTCAAGATGACTGAATCTGGCGTGCGTTCAACTATATATACATGTGGACCCTGCCATACCAGTAGCCACCATCACCATCAACCAACCCCAACCCCATTCTCTCAATTCAAATTCCAAACCATTTCTCCTTTATACGCGTATGAAATACATACTCTTTTTTTCTTTCCCTTTTTTACTTTTTATTATATGAAATATGTTATAGCAAATTTGGTGAAATACATCATCCGATCGTAAAGAAAAATATAGAAAAACCAAGCTAATAAACAATAGAATTTCTTGAAAATCAAGAAAAATAACCTATATATTTGAGTATTAACGAACAAATGTTTTCGACCGAACTCCAAACTCTTTGATGCTCAAAACAAACCTCAAATGATAAATAAATTCTAATAGCAATTTGTGAAACCTCCTCTAGTGAACCAAAACTACCTTCCGAGTATAAGGAAGAATTACGAGTAAAAGTTTATTTTTTCAATTTGTCCGAATAGTCTAAATTTCTAATACATTTTTGTATTGTAGTTAGGAGGATAGTTCTATACTGAAATCCAGACTAATAACTAATTTTTTAAAAATTCACATTTAAAAGAAAAAAAAAAGAAGAAGAAAGAACATACAAATTGTGTAACTAAAAAATATTTCTATTAAAGATATGATTGCAATGTTTTTAATTTATAGTATAATAATATAAAATAGAAATACGAAATGAGCGAGCTTGCTATTATGTCTATCAAGAGAAAAGGAATCGGATGCGGCGTGGCTGTACAATTATACGGTCCTCGTGGGGGCCAATTAGTTAGAGAACACACAGAATTGAGGATGTTGATTGATCCATTCCTATTCTCATCTTATTATATGTCTATTTTCGCTGTTATGTTTCTTTAGTTTTTCTTACCTCATCATATATAGAAATAAATGTATGAAATATCAATGTGTTACATGAGTTAGTGACGGTAGCTGCAATAGTGGCTTCATTATTTTTTAGTTTTTGTTATCTACTCCACCCTAAACTATTAGAACTTCATATATATGCTCTTGTTTTGAAAAAAACTCTCATGTTTACCTCAAAAAAGAGATCTCTCATCTAATTGTTTATACCTTTTTATTTTCAATTAAAAAATTATCTACTCTGTATATTAATGGTATATGATGTAATATTTAATAAAATTAATGTTACTTTTTTTTTTAATATACTTCCTCTTTAATAGTAGTAGGATTAAAAATTCAATTATCTTTTTCCAATATCAAATTTATCATTTAGATTTAATCAAAGTATGTCAAGCAAAAAATATTAATTGGCATTTTCAAATCAAATCAAACAATTATATTTTTGATACACCGGTAGTGCTAAACACAATTAGATAACTAAATAAGTGAAGTTTAGGTTTAATAATTAAAGAAAACTAGTAGATCTACCATTGGATTAGTGGCTTGCATGTGCTACACGATGTCCATAATTGATAATTCTATCGATCCAAAATGGTGACATCAGATAGGTATTAGCCACATCTTTTAGTTTATTTTTATTTTCATATGTAAACTATATACATAAAATAAAAACATGAAGTGTCAATTATAGAAAACCTTTAATGCTGACATAAGACATACAAACCCAATAATTTTGCTTACAGAAAAAAGAGAGGATTGCGAGGAAATGCCAAAGCCAACGAACCGAAATTCCTATATGTCAGAATATTAAAATATTAATAACCTCCAATAAGACAACGTTTGTATTATTTTCATATAAGTTAGTAACAAGAGTATATAATATTTGCAAATTCTGACATCAGTTGGATAGATACAATTCGACAAGCATCATGTTGGAGTTCAGTGACTTCAACAACGATGAAGCCGCGCAACTAACTAAATTGTAACCATGTGAAGGCAGATTGTGTCAGTTGAAAGATGAAGTAGGAATTTGTTTTGAAATTTTAACATATCCTAATCTTTTATGGAGCTAGTTTAGTTTTGAGTTTTCTGTTTTGTATGTTCTCTTTCAAAAAGCTTATGTTGTAGATAAATGGACACGTACGTCACAGCCGAGATTTCTTGAACTCATCAAGTTTTTTAGGTTACCCTAACATTAAAAACATAAACTTATATTTTAGGAAAAATATTTCATAAATTTGGAAAAATTGGTATGTCCAAATTTGTTGTGTATTTTCTAAAATATTATTTTGTGCCGTTTCTTCTTCACTAACCGTATTTATTTTATTTAATAAATATCCTACATATTAACCATGGTTTTTTCATTTCCACTAGTATCATTTAATTTTTGATACGAAGTATGTGATGTAACAGAGTTTTTGTTTTGTAGTGACTTAAACCGTCTGATCCATACCATCTGTTTTAATTTCGTCATTCAAACTCTATATATATATTGTATATGTGTGTTTTAGTAATATTAATTTTGAATTTTTGGTACTCGTGTTACATCAAGATAACGTATAAAATAAATCCCATATGTCTAGAAGACATCCTATCAACAGTTTTTAATTTAAATGTCATGTGATATATGTTTGAATCGTCTTACGAACATTCATATCACTTTTTCGAATATCAATTTTTAAAAGTAAATGTGTGAATCGTCTTTTTCTCATATATACTAGAATCACCATATTAACGAAAAAGGCATAATGGGAATGTCTAACTGTGGTTTGCTTTCTATTAAAATTCCAAATTGATCTGAGGTACAATGGCATCGATCTTAAATGTATATTTTTACTTTTGTCGGCTATTTATATCAATGTGATTTCGTTATTAAAGGTAGAGTTTAATTTTAGTGGGAGATAGTTATGCAATATTAGTATGATAAAGAAAGGTACTGATCACATTGGGATGCATTTGTAAGATTATGAGAAGTCAGGGATATGGGCCAACCTATGTATCTTTTGACTGGTCAAAAACATTTGATTGTAATCAAAATTTGCTCTTTTAGTCAAAGAAAACAGTATAATGGTTTAGAATAACAACTTGAGTGATATTTTGGGGAATTTTGGAAGAATGGGCCACTCAGTGTTCTCTGAAGTGGGGAAGTAGCTTATGCGAAGAAAAGAATCTCATAGTTTTATGATATGATGTGTGTGTATATACGTGCAAATAATGCGAAGGAATCTCTATGCGTAGATAAGGAAAAAACCAATTCCATCATTATGTTTTTTCTTCTTTTGTTTTGCTTGATTGTTTAATTTGATGATTGATTTAGACTTTTGGTTGGTATGTGGATGGGTTTTTAATCAGTCATAACACATGATCTAAACATTTTCTTACCATTTTTATAAGTTAAAGTAGAACTAATAATAGTACGAGTAGTAGGACTAATAGCTAATAAGTAGCTAGCGTTTTATTTACTCTCTTGATCTTTATAAATTTAATTAGATACACTTTTTTGTTAATACATAGAAAAATGATGGACAAAAAGCAAAACATAAAAAAATGATGAAACTATAATAATTTAAGTTATATAAGTACACTTAAATATAAACATAAAATTGTATATCATTTTTAGCTATTATTTCCATTATTTGTATATTGATGTGTATATCTCTTATTTTTTAGCTATTCCATAATGTTTTACAGTATTATTTTATTTTTCCGTGGAAAAACTTTAACATTTTCTATTACCAATTGGACTAATATGTAACTCAAAACATAAGTTTAGAGCTTAGGGATGAGAGGCTGAGTGAAATATGTAAGGAGCAAATGACATAACGTAAGAAATGACAAGAGGTAAAATGGTGGGGTTCATGCATGCAAAATCCAAAGGGGTCCAGAGATAGGACAATGGAATGGAACAGCCTTAAGATTGATCAGTCGGTGCGTTGTGGGTCCTTAATACGACAAAGATCGATCAACACTTCTTCCATATGCTACACGATCTTACACATGGCTTCATCTCATTACCTTCTACCGACACACGAATATTTTCCGACTTACGAGGAAAGTAACCAAAACCAACTTGCCCTTATACAAATCATCCACATTTATTTCCACGATTTTGTATACTTTGCATTTTTGTATAAATGGTACTATTTCTCAATTTCTTTTTCCATGCCGTCAATTTGAGCAGGAATAGTTGTATACATGATGAACCTTAACATTTGTTTTATTTATAAACCACGAAACTAGTATTTGGTATTAAAAGTTAAGTACATTTGTTCACCAAAAAAAAAGAGTGTGTCATTTGTATATAAAGTTGATCATTTGTTTGTATTAGCGCCTAATACCAACGATATAAAAACAGAAAATCTAGATGAATGATACGTCCACCAAAGTTATATCATACACAATATTTTTCGAACTTCTTCATGAATCATGATCATACAAGATATGGACGAAAAATGAGATTACATATAAAAATTATTCATCTCAAATCAAATTTTTACCCATCAGGCATTGGTTTGGTGACCTATGCATTCATCTATTATAATTATCTCGATGGATCATGAATCATCAAGATTCAAGTCTCCTTGCGTGAGAGAGTACTATAGCCAAATAGATAAAAATGAGAGTAAATAAATGATATTAAAATAAATATTTGATAGTACTATATAGTTACTGGAATCGAAAACAACGCCAGCATGAAAAGAAAAAGGATCAACGCAAGAGACGGTGATGCATTGGGCCAAGTGTTTAAAACAACAAACAATAATGCCGTTCTCCAAGGGAAATAACGGTTTTATCCAAAAGAAATTGTTATTTGCGTCACAGTTTTGAGTCCATTGGGTTACATTACATACACATTAAAATGCTTGGACCTAGTCTGTTGCATTTCTAAATAGTTTGCACAACAAATGGAACGGTTGTATAAGTGAAGCTGATTTTGCAATACACTAGGATTAAAGCCCGTACTATATACGGGCCAACTTCTTTTGAGTGATATAATTACTAATACTAAATATTAATGAACCATGTAAACATAATGACCAAAAAAATATATATTACGACGCTTAAACATATAAGATAGTTTTTTCCTTCTTTTTCTGAAATGCAAACCCAAACCCTAAAACGTTTGTTGTTTTGTTGTTTCTTTATACAAAATTATTTGCGGAATTTCACGTTCATACAGTTGATTCCTCTTGTGTTATGTTGCCTCTATTTTGATTTCTAGATGGATTTCAAAACTCTCATGCAATTTATCGAATCCCTGGTGTGCGTAGAAAGTATGAGAATGAAAAATGTACAAATCTGAAAACAAATAACATATCAAACATTCGGAACATTAGCATGAAGAGATGAAATAACTGCGCACAAAAAGAAGGGGGAAAAAAGAACAATATTTTTTGGGTTAATAGTGAGATTGCAAAATTTATAATCCATAGTCGATAAAACAAAATGTTTTTTATAGTCAAATATTCAATAATCAGATTTATAAGATATAACATCTCAATCATTACTACCAAAATGTATAGAACATCTGAACATATAACATCTCAATTATTACTACCAAACTGAGTTTTCTTTTTTAATGTAATTCGAAGGCCAGCCGGTCAATAATCCTAGAGTTGGTCTTGTAATGTGAATTGATAGGTGAATTTACTGTTTTTATCGAAAAAATCACATTTTTAATCCTGAAAGTGTCAGTGGATACTATGTTAAACCTCGACATTATTTCACAAACATTATAAACCACCAAAGTAATTTTATTAATAATATAAACCTTAAAACTGAATAAAAACATACATAGTAATGGCCATTTCTTCTTCATAATTATGTAGTATTATATATGTAAAAACTTCTGAGGCCAGAAATAGTTACTATGTAATTTATGTATAGTTAACACACATAAAAAAAATGCTATGTAATCTTTGTCTCTCTGAGGCTATTACTCTCATTTTAACAAACAACTGCACACAAAATGAAAAAGAGACCGTACCTATCACTACACACAATGACGATAGAAGATATTAATCGAGTTGACGATTCTGCTGCCTTCGTATCTCTCCCTCACGCACGTTCTATAGAGCGCATAATTTTCATCAACAAAACTGATTTTTTTCATATTTCTCTTTCTCTCTCTTTTTTTTTTCTTTTGTGAAACCATGTTTCTCTCTTAACCAATTAGACCAATTCATAGTTTTCTTCTTATACTTAATCGTCTCGCTTTTCTTTTAATATATGTTTTCTGGACTAAAGTTTCTTACAAATTTTGTCTTTGGTATCTAATAATCGTCTCTCTATTCTGCTTCCCAAAAATACACTTCCTTTCACGTACTAATAAAACGTGACATTTAGTTTTCTTAATAGATGTCACATACTATATAATATATACCGAAAGTCAAACTAGCGAAAGAGTTTCTTCATACTTTACATTGATGAAAATTATAAATACTCTAAATGGATTTTGTATTAATGTTGATATTTCGTGATATTTAAATTTTATATGAATGTTGATCCAAAAACCCATTTTACCAAACCACCATAAAACTCATTCTGCCATATAACATGTTAAGTCATGTAACTTATCTTGCCATATAATCCGTCATGCAATATAGTCTGTCTTATGCTTTTTTTTTATATATTTTTAAATTTTCCATAATATTATAAATTTTTGTTAATTTTAATCCACCCTATATTGAAACAGCGAGTTGATAATTTTTTAATTTATTAATGTTGATCCAAAATAAGTCTCGCTAGGCCATCATAAAATCTCGTCCCATGTTACTTTTTATTTTAAAATGTTTAATTGTTCATAATATTATAAACTTTCTATGCTCTCAAATATATCGATTATAATAATTCGTGTAAAATTAAAGAATTTAACTAAAAACCGAATTAATATGTATACAAACTTTTTAATTTGGATGTTTGTTAAGTGAAGGTTTCCAGCTCGTTTAGATTTATATTCATTTTGATCTTATTTATAATATAACTCTGAATCATTATCTAAACATTTTAACCGATGTGGGACATTAAACACATATTTTTTCATTAATTGGGTAATATATGTCTGTTTTAAAATTTTTAAATTACAATATATGTAGAAAAAAATTGAGATTTTTTTAACTCTATGTATTATAAATTATTCAAAGGAGTTAAAAAATAATCAAACAAAGATGGAAAAGGAATCTTAAATCTAAATCATTAATTTGAAATATCGAAGCATAATTAGTGGACACAGTCCAATTTTGGTAATATTGGTATTCGACTTTTAGGAAAAAAAACTGGTGGGAGATCCATGTTAAATATAACCTGACCCAAATAAATTTTTATGAATAATTTTTCTTAAAGAATCAGATACCATTTGTATCTAAAATTATTTTAACCCTTCAGCCAAAAAATGACTTCAAAAATACTATAGAGATAATAAATGAATAATTATTGGGTTCATCCATAAGATTAACCTTTTTATTCACCTCATTTTATTCCATCTAATTATTAAACTTATTTAATTATAAAATCCAAACTTTTACTACTTTTTTATAAACTCAAACCGATATATAATCTCGTTGTAATTACATAATCTAAATTTTAATTCTCTTTTGTAAACTCAAACAGATATTCAACCTCGTTTATTGTAAAATATAAACTCTAACCATTCATTCTAAATCCGAACCGATATATAATCTCGGTTAATTATAAAATTTAACCCTTTTATAAACCTAAACCGATATTTAATCACGTTTAATTGTAAAATCTAAATCCTTTTATAAATTAAATCTAAACTTTTTAATGTCGGTTTGAATTTATAAACGGGATTATAACTAAAAAAAATTCTGTTATGTTTTTAGTCATAAAATGTTAATTTGTTTATGATTATTTTTGCAACCATTTGTTTTGTGTTTATAATTGTTTTCAACCGAATGAAAATGAATTTCCACCAGACTTATACCGGACGAAAAGAGTCTTTTAATTTCAATTTTTTAATTGGAGATGCAAAATCCTCGTTTTCTCATGTCAGTTGTCGACGGGAACAAAAACTGAACTCCGCTTCTAAGATCCTTCGACGGAGAGAAAGATATTTCAGATCTGATCGGAGAGAATCATTCTCAAAATTTCTCCATTCTAATTTCTCTTTCTCGAGAGAGTGAAGAGAGACAACAAGGAAGGAAGAGGAAAAATGGAGGAATTCTTAGATAAGTTGCCGCAGATGGATCTGATGCGTTCGGAGAAGATGACGCTTGTTCAGCTTATCATCCCTGTTGAATCCGCTCATCGTTCCATCACTTATCTCGGCGAGCTCGGACTCTTGCAGTTTCGCGACGTGAGTGTGTTTTAAACTCAGATCCGTCTTCTTCTCTTTACGAATCTAACGAATCTCTTCGTAACTATCGGTTTAGGTTGATTAGAATTTAGTGAGAAGTGAGATGTTTGATCTCACAATGTTGATCCGTCTCTATTGATGTGTTACTTCGACCACGAGTGGACATTGTAGTGATGATCTTTTTGAAATTGGTTGAACTGGAACGAAATTGGTTGGATTTAGCATTAGCGGATTTCAATTGGTGTTGCAAATTCGGTTTTAGATTAGCTTATGATTGAGATATTGTAAGTTTGAAGAATCTGACACACTCTATCTTTGTTTCCTTAACAGTTAAATGCTGATAAGAGTCCCTTTCAACGGACATTTGCAAATCAGGTATCAACGCAATGTTCTCTGTAATTCTACTACACTTGAGCTCTGTTGTATGTGATTCAATGCAGATAGTTTTTACTCTATTGATGTGGTGGGGCAATTTGTTTTGGTATAGATGTGTGTGTATATATATTAGGCTCAGTACAAACTTTGTAGTAATATGGTGATTGTTTGAGTGTCACTAATTTGTGTGATGGTGGTTCTTTAACTTTGTTTCAATTTTTTTTTACAAGATCTCTTCTTAAGAATTCATTTATTTTTGAAGTATAATCGTAGATTTCTTTTCTAGTTTATATTACATTAACTCCCATGCAGGCAGAACTTGTTTACCAGGCCATGCTTAACCACAATGAGAAACTGGACGTATTGCTCAGCTGTGAAATGTTTCTTTTACACTTTGGTTTGAAGGTTCTAGGATTTTGATGTAGCTTAGAGACTTGGAGTGGATATATATGGGCTGGGCTATGCATGTACTTAATTGCTGCACTGATTTATGTTTTCCAAAATATAACTTTGACATCATGATAGAAATCCTTATTAACCACATTTATTTTCGATATCAAGTAGTATGTGGTGAAATTTTTCTCATGCATAGAGCTTTTTTGCTTATGCAAATTCTTGGGGGCTTTTAACAGGTAAAACGATGTGGTGAGATGTCAAGAAAGCTGCGGTTTTTTAAAGATCAAATTGACAAAGCTGGTCTAAGATGTTCACCACGCCTTGAAATAGAACCAGATATTGCACTTGGAGATTTAGAGGTCAGAATTCAATTTTTAATTCTGTTTTGGCTGAGAAGTCTTTATTTTAATCCCTCTTTTATTTTGGGATCAGGCTTGCTTTTTTATGAAATTTATACTTTTTCTTTTGCATCGTCAATTACTTTCTCTGGCAGAGACAACTTGCTGATCACGAGCATGAAGTACTTGAAATGAATTCAAACAGTGAAAAGCTTCGGCAGACATATAACGAACTTCTAGAATTCAAGATAGTTCTTGAAAAGGTAGGTGTATTCGCCTTTCGTCTCAGATCTATATCTAGTAATTGACAAGGTTGTATAGCGCAGTAGCTGTTGCTCACTTTTCATCCAACTTTTACTCGCTAAGATGTAAGCTCATATATTGCTCTTTTTACCTTTTTTTCCAGGCAAGTGGTTTCCTTGTCTCAAGTAATACTCATGCAATTGGAGAAGAAATTGAACTACATGAAAGCACCTACTCGAATAACGGTTTTATTGAGACTGCCTCTTTACTTGAGCAGGTGATTGCATGTCAAAGTTTCCGTTTTACTGTTGCTACCTGGAGTCTCATTTTTATCTTTACTAATAAAACAGTTATTTTATTCACAGGAAATGAATCCTGGACACTCTAATCAATCAGGATTGAGATTTATTAGTGGAATCATCAACAAAGACAAACTTCTTAAGTTTGAAAGAATGTTGTTTCGTGCAACACGAGGCAATATGCTTTTCAACCAAACAACCTCTGATGAGGAAATCATGGATCCTTCAACATCAGAAATGGTCAGGATAATCTCTGATCTCAGTGATAATCATATGTTATTTCAGTTGGATGCTTATTTACTAACTGGTTTTGTGCTCGTAGGTGGAGAAAGTTGTATTTGTGGTATTCTTCTCTGGGGAGCAAGCAAGAACAAAAATATTGAAAATATGTGAAGCATTTGGTGCAAATTGCTATCCTGTCCCCGAGGATACAACTAAGCAGAGGCAGCTTACTAGAGAAGTAAGTTAAACATTCCAGAACTTGTTCTTATTTAGAGAGAGCTATTGAAGATATTTCTATACACTGTTTTTGTAAAACGATTCCTGCAAGTTGATTTCATCTTGTTCATATGATTTTGTTACTGTCCAATCATATGTGACTGCTGATTTCTTTTTCACACTGTATGCATCACACTATTGCTGTTCCTAAATATCAATGTATCTGGAGTGTAGGTTTTATCCCGACTCTCTGATCTGGAAGCCACATTAGATGCTGGAACTCGCCATCGGAATAATGCCCTTAATTCTGTTGGCTATAGCTTAACTAACTGGATCACCACGGTAAGAAATAACATCTGCAATTAGTTTTTTTCCCCTTTAATTAGATGAAGTATATATGGGATTTTATGGTCCACACATTATGTTACATCCGTGATTTTAGCTGGCCTTTTACTGGTAGGTTCGGAGAGAAAAAGCTGTTTATGATACTCTGAATATGCTAAATTTTGATGTAACCAAGAAATGCCTTGTTGGCGAAGGTTGGTGCCCCACATTTGCTAAGACCCAGGTATACTACAACGTTGTTATCACTTTTACACAATCGACTATCATTTCCTTGTAAGTGCAATTCATCAACAACTTATGTGCAGATTCATGAGGTCCTGCAGCGAGCAACTTTCGACAGCAGTTCACAGGTGGGCGTTATATTTCATGTAATGCAAGCAGTAGAATCACCTCCCACCTATTTCAGAACGAACAAACTTACAAATGCCTTCCAGGAGATTATTGATGCTTACGGGTTAGTTCCACTTTTGATCATTACCTTGTACTATTGTAATGTTCCATGGTAATGAGAAAACATCATCATTTAGATGCAAGTTTTTGGTCCCGTGTTTCCCTCATCATACATTCATGATTTTAGAATAACTGGCTGCTTTCTAACAACGCTTAACATTCTTCATTCCGTACCTTCTTAATCAAATGATTTGTTGATTGCATATGCCAGTTTATTTCCGCTGATCACCACATTGTATGTATGACATGATACTTACTTGGCAGTGTTGCGAGATATCAAGAGGCAAACCCTGCTGTTTATTCAGTTGTCACATATCCCTTTTTGTTTGCTGTTATGTTTGGTGATTGGGGTCATGGTCTATGCTTGCTGCTAGGAGCGTTGTATCTTCTTGCTCGTGAAAGAAAGTTGAGTACGCAGGTATGGTTGTCACCCTAATGTTTTTGTATTAGTTGAACGAGAAACCAGTGACAGTACTGGCTTTGAGCATAAAACATCCATAACACCATAACATAGAGTTTTGTTTTGTGGCTGATAAATTTTTTGTACCTTTGGTTTTGAAGTGAGCTGCAGCAATAGTTATGTTGCATTCTCGTGCTCTCAGCTAGTGTTGCAATTTCTTGTGCTCTTAGAGGATTTTCAGATGAGAGATGGTGAATTTCAATTATTTAGAGTCAGTATAAAATATATGGCAATTGCACTTAGTTTTACCTTTTCACTGTAGGATATAGGTTAACATGAGGGTTAAAAAATAACTGTTATGGTGTGAATATCATTGGCCCTTTGTAAAATTTCGACCTATGTGGTATGATTTTTCTGTGTCTTATCTTTCTTTACCAGAAACTTGGAAGCTTTATGGAGATGCTTTTTGGAGGCCGCTATGTAATCTTACTAATGGCACTTTTTTCAATATATTGTGGGCTTATCTACAATGAGTTCTTCTCTGTTCCTTTCCACATCTTTGGTGGTTCAGCTTACAAATGCAGAGATACAACTTGTAGGTATGTATTATGTTTGAATCTCTGATGTCTTTAGTAAGGAGTCATATCTTTATTTATTGTGATTATTATTATGCTATTTGTTGCTGATATGCATATTACTTTTTATCCAGCGATGCTTACACGGTTGGTTTAATCAAGTACCGTGATCCATACCCTTTTGGCGTAGATCCTAGTTGGCGTGGCAGTCGTACAGAACTGCCTTACCTAAACTCTCTTAAGATGAAGATGTCTATTCTGCTGGGAATTGCTCAGATGAATCTGGGACTAATATTAAGTTTCTTTAATGCCCGCTTTTTCGGCTCATCATTGGACATAAGGTTTGTCTTATTTGTTATTTATCTTCCAAACTTTCTGAATTCTTTTATGTTTTTAAAACTACCGGGATCGCTTATGTCTTTGTGATGTGTCATCAGGTATCAGTTTATACCTCAGATGATATTTCTGAACAGCTTATTTGGTTACCTTTCACTGCTCATCATCATCAAGTGGTGCACTGGATCTCAAGCAGACTTGTATCATGTAATGATCTACATGTTTCTGAGTCCCACCGAAGAACTTGGAGAAAACGAGTTGTTCTGGGGCCAGCGTCCACTTCAGGCACGTTTTCCTTCTCTTTTTTTTTCCAAAGCTACATTGTTTTTTTTTTCCACATCTTACTCCTCTTAACACTCTAACAAGATACTATAACCTGCAGATTGTGTTATTGCTTCTGGCATTCATCGCTGTCCCATGGATGCTTTTTCCGAAACCTTTTGCCCTCAGGAAAATTCACATGGAGGTAAGACTTTCACAACAACTGTTTTATTTACAGTTCATTTTGGGCACTGGGCTTATCAACAGGATGAAATGTATTTTTTCAGAGGTTTCAAGGTCGCACGTACGGGGTTCTTGTTTCTTCTGAGGTGGATCTTGATGTAGAACCAGACTCCGCAAGAGGAGGAGGCCATCACGAAGAAGAGTTTAACTTCAGCGAGATTTTTGTACATCAATTGATTCACTCCATAGAATTTGTTCTAGGTTCAGTTTCTAACACAGCATCTTACCTTCGTCTTTGGGCTCTTAGGTAAGTTAGCAACGTCTCCGGATTTTACAAAATGACCCATTAATCCTTCTCACTTGTTGGTCTTATGAATTTTAATTTGGTATTTACAGTTTGGCTCATTCGGAATTGTCAACAGTCTTCTATGAGAAAGTTCTTCTTCTTGCCTGGGGGTGAGTATAAAGTTCAAGTTACATGTTTAAAACTTAATATCTCACTGTTATTGATACATTTGTTCTCTTTGCAAACAGGTATGAAAACATTTTGATCCGGTTAATCGGAGTAGCGGTGTTTGCGTTTGCAACGGCGTTTATACTTCTGATGATGGAAACACTAAGTGCATTTCTCCATGCTCTGCGTCTTCACTGGGTAGAATTCATGGGGAAGTTCTTCAATGGAGATGGTTACAAGTTCAAGCCTTTCTCTTTCGCTTTAATCTGAGATGACGATGAATAAACACCGTAAAATCCTCAGCCATTTGCACATCCCAACTCTCCCAAAATCTTCCCCAAAAATATATATAGAAGAAAATTGGCTTTTCCCAAAACTCATTATACGGTAACTCCTCTGCTTTGTCTTTTTTTTTTTGAATCTTTATAACCGAATCTTTCAAATTGATATTTGTTATGCCGTAGTAGTAAATGTCAGAAGTGGACAATTTAGATCTCTTTTTGGAGGGTTTCAGTTTTTTTTTTTTATATAAAAATATACATCCTTGTCATGGATTTTTGGAGGTTTGAGATATAAATGGAACCTTATGTTGGCTATACCCATTTTATAAACAATACATAATCTTTTAACATTAGAGTTGTAATGGTGGTGATGAAATGTATTTGTCTCGGATTCCAGATCGTAAGATTTTGATGGTGAGGTTGTGTTATGTATCAGACACTTCGTCCTAAAAATTGAACAAGTTCTTGGCTGGTCGAGCAGACATTTTATTGTTCAATCAATCCTGCATCTAACCGAACCATATGAACTTTTGTTTGAGTTCAACAAAACCGAATCAAATCCAAATTGAAATCAGAGATTAACCAAATGTCAGATGGTAATTCTGATCTTTATTTATTAGTAGTAAAAAAAACAAAGAGGCTCGTTAATTGTGGTTCTTTAAATAGAGCGGCGACTTTGACTCGTTCATATATTTGACCAATTGTTATCTTCAAAATATCTTAGCTAGCATCTTATATCCAAGTAGAGCAAATTTCATGCATTGACTTCAAAAAGAAAAGGAGGGAGAGTGACCTTTCTTGGGTGTATATTTGTATGCATAGAGGAATATATTACTCTAAACGTAACAATCTCATCAAGTTTGGGTTTGAAGAATCTGTTTTCGGCTCACAAGTTGGTGAAATGCATTCAAAGACCAAATTGGAGACAAAGATCATTCAAGAGATTATCTTTTCCAGACAGTCATGGGTATTCTGAATAGCCTCGCTATATGGAAGTGTAGCATGTTGGAGATAAAGATAGAGAAGACACCATCATGCACAAGTCCAACAAGTTCATGCTTCTCTAACCTCTCATATGTGTTAATGTGAGATTGCTCGGGTCTAATGGATTTGACGTGGTTGTTGTTTACTCCAAACCTTATTGATCTTAAGGTTGGTTCGATAAATGAACAAGTATTTGATGATATAATAAGAACAAGCATAGTGTCGAAAACTTAGAAAGCTTCCATTCGACTCTAAAAGTGGTGTTGTTGGTAAAGAACTTGTCATAAATCACGTAGACGAGGAATTGATAGAAAGAGTTAAATGGGAAGACGAGGCCACAAGACTTCGTTTCTCATCTTCTTCCTACAAATTCCAAAAAGAAATGTCCAAAACTATCTAGCTCCGCGGGAACGTGTGTAACTACAAAAATGCATAAGTTAATTAAAAAGTCAGCTCCTTACTAAGTCCGTCTTGTCCAAGTACTTCGCTCCGATATGTTTCTAAGTCATTATTCTTTGTAGATTCATAATAAACCCATCTCTTTCTTGGTATTCCAAACATTCCTTGACTCATATTTTGATATTATTGTATTCATCCAAACTTTTTGTGTAAACCAAATCACTATAAACAAAAGTCATAAGAAAGTTAAGAATTTCATTTCTTTGAATAACCGCTCAAATATCAATTATCTTATCATTCAAAATTGACATTAAATTCATCATTAAGCAGAATAAAGCTATAATAATCCACCACTAGCTAGAACTTATTGGTTCAACCGTAAAGAAGTGATAATAACCTAAATACCATTAAATAACTCATCAATGCTTGAATGATTTGAGACCGAACCCACCTTCCCAGTACTGGAGCGTTACTTTCCACTTTCTAGACTAAAGAAATCTGAGTAGACACTCAAATCATTCAGATATTTCCGCAGGTAAACCAATTTTAGAAATCCCAAGTTGATAACTAAACCTTAAGTAGCTCAAGTCGAATTAAACCCCAAATCCTAAATCTGAGTGATATTTTTTCCCGAAAATAATTGGTTTTTACGATATGAATTTATCACCGTAACAACTACCTTACTAACACCATGTCACAACAGGTCCGAGACATCGAGACACAACTCTCCACATAAAAACTGGACTAAACTAAAGTGTTCGACTTCAAACTCAAAATAAACCGGACTAAGTGTTTGAAATTAAATTAATAAACCAAAAACCGTTAATAAACCGGACTAAAGTGTTTTAACTTTTTAACCATCACTAATTACCAATTATCCAAAATAAATAAACCAGAATAATCCGAAATAATAAGAAAAATAGGTTTTAGAATACCTAGAAAGTAACTGGTCGCATGAGATAAATGTACTTTTAACATGAAAAAATAACTTGCCGTCAAAACAAAAAAAAAGAACATGAAAATGAAAAATAAATTAGGTATAATAATTATTATTTAACTATATTAATTGACAAAAAAAATTGAATTTGACATCTTTGAAAAAACACCAGCCATTGGCAGAACAAAAGGTTTAGCCACAGTTTTTTTTTTTCTCCTCGTCTCTTCGCAAATCCTCTTCTTCCTTCGATTCTCTCTGAAAATCTCTTCTCCTTCCTCAAAAACCGATACTCTCTTCTTCAATCTCCCTCTCTTATCTCTCCAAGCTAATTCTCCAAACCGTCTTTTCTCAAACCCTAACGTACGGATTAGGGTTTTTGTTCGTTGATTCCAAAGGTTACGACTTTCAATTTCTCCACCAAATTCTCTGTAAAGGTTAAAGATTTCTACTTTCTTTTGAGTTCTTAGCCTGATTCTTTAACCTTTTCGTTGTCATTCGTCGGAATTTTGGAGTGGTCAAAGTAATAATCTTTATCACAATTCAAGCTTTTTGAGAGTTGATTGGTTAAAATTGTTTCTTTTTGTTTTTGCGAGTTTAATTTAGTTTGAGATTTGTCTTCACTGGTTTCTGGTTTTGATTAGAAGTTGTTTCTCCATTGTTTAAAAAGTAAGGAGTAATGTGTAGTTGCAGTAGTT
>Ga0041059_1000765_pt1 | contig 25120 bp, 12 predicted proteins | sample AraColnosormetaG_FD_56232 | JGI IMG/M metagenome (GOLD analysis project Ga0041059, IMG submission 56232) | Arabidopsis roots microbial communities from North Carolina, USA - Col MF nosort | ecosystem: Host-associated > Plants > Roots > Unclassified | place: USA: North Carolina | collected... | reverse complement strand
TAAGATCATTCCTTCTTGGAAAATACTATTGTATTTTTCAACAAGTGATGAAGGAATGAAGCAACGAATTAAGGAATTCTGTTTAGAAAGATGAGAAGATAAATATATGATGAGTATGATATGAGATATATGCTAGTCATTGGACAATTATACCTTTTCATCAAGCAGGAGGAGTGAGTTTCCAAGGAATACATCACGGTCGTTGGCGGTACGTATTTCAGTATGAACTTCCCACATTCTAACAATATGGCCAATAACATGTTGGACGTAAGTTCCAAGTTGCAAATCGTTAAATGCAACATAAGTAGCTAAATTTAGATTAGAGAGATTTATGAGAGACATTGTGATTTTAAGTGATATGAAGGTAAATTTTTGTTTGAGTATTTGTTTCTAAAGTATTTATACAAAGTAAGAAATAGTGTTTCTAAAGATGTTTTGGTTTTTCTTGGGAAATTAAAAGACCCCCTTTATTGTAGCATTAACATAGCACTAACCGTTTCTTTTATGTTTAAATGTGAAAGAATTTGAGAATTATATTAATCATAGGACATTAAAGATATGTGAGTGGAATATGAAGAAGGATACGTTTAAGTTAAGATAGAAGAATAGAATTCAGTTATCCAAAAAACATCAAATTAATTACATTTATATGCAAGAATTTATATGGCTCTTTTATTTAAAATATATTGAATTCGAAGACGTTGAACAAAACATGGGTTGTTTTTGGCTTTTATAGTCGCACGTTTGACCCATTTAGCCGCATATTTCTAATCATTATTGTTAGTTAACCTCTTATAATCTAAACATGGTAACATCTGTTTTTACTATACGATATTGCTATATGTAAACTCTATTAAAAAAAAATATTGCTACATAGACGATTTAGCCGCATGTTTGACCTATTTTGTCCACATATTTCTAATAATTGTCGACACTTTAAAACGTTTAAAATTAACTTTTTGTGATGGTAAGTGGTACGTATAACAACTATTTTTACTATGCAGTCTTTATATAAAGGATTTAGTTATACAGCAAATTTTCAGATTTTCAGATTTTTCATTTAAAAAATATAGAGAATGATGATTGAAATTCTGATTTATGATAGGTTCATATGTTGAATTAATTACTAATTATGTTTTACTTTTTTTTAAAAGTCTAGCTGGCAAGCTCTCATGTGCTGATGTGTCAAGTTATGGGAGAGAGTTGAACTTCCTCCATATATATAATTGTCTTAATAATTATAAGATGGATTCTCTAACTTTAGGATATGATAATGTGGGTGATTGGTTGGACTGTAATTGTAAATTAATTGCTGTAAATTTTTAGGTGCAGATGTGTTAGCTATAACCTGTAGATGTAGGGTTTTTGTTGTAAAATTTTGGATGTAACTTAAGAAAAAATGATTAGTAATTATTAGTTATATCTAGTTATTATATAATTTTTAAAAATATTATTTGAAATAGTTAAATTAAAATCAGAAATAAAAGTTATATTTTCATTTTTCTGATAGAATATATATATTATAAAATTGATATAAACATTAAAAAATATTACTTATAATATACATACGTAATGAGAAAATTTATTAATATGCCCAATATATTCTTTTATATAATATAGATGGTTATGTGTATATTTGTCATTGTTGTTTTCAGCTTATTATTATTATTTGTTGAAAAATATCTATTTATTTATTTAATAGTTAGTGTATATATATATATATATAGAGATAAAAGTATATAATATGTTATGATTGGATGAGAAAACAAATAAAAAGCTGAATATTTTTTCTAAAATTTCTACAGGAAAAATAATAAGACTTTAAGAAATATTGTTTTTACAGCTTAAAAAAGAAAAAAATTAGAGGAGTAAATGGTTGGGCTGTATCTTTATGATACAGCTCCAAAAAAACTTAAAGCTCTAATTTCGAACCAATCAAACTTTAGCTTTCCTAAAAAATCTCACAGCCCAAAACAACTTTTTTAGCTTTTTTAGCTGTAACTTTTAAAATTTTTACAACACATTTTTTTGTGCTTTAACAGGTGTAGACATTTTTTTTATATAACAATATTTAATTCTCTATTTACAATATTTTTATTAATATAAATAACATAAATAAAAAGTGACAGAATAATATATATTTCATTTAGTTAATATAAAATTTAATATTATAATATATATTTTCATCAAAAATTGTATAATAAATATATGAAACTTATTATTATTATTAAATATTTCATTTGTAATCATATTTTATATTGCAAAATTTTAAAATTCATAATATTGAACTATCTTTACCAATTAGGCATTACTATCAAAATACCTATAGAAAAAAACTTACAGGTACAGCAAACATACTTACAGCAAACATAGTTACAGCAAAACAACTACAGCAAAAATTCTATATCTACAGTCCAACCAATCACCTTGAAACTGTAGATTTTAAAAAAAACTTAAAGCTTGATTGACACATTTTAGGATTGTAGAAAATTTTAATACTGTAAATGCTTTTTACAGCACAACCATTTATGCCCAATATAAGGCTTCATGGAGTTTTACTGGGAAGTCGACAAAGTATTTAAAACACATTTGACCCGGAAATAGAAGTATACCGGTTTTTAACTTCAGAAACGTATGAAAATATCAAAATATATTCTGAAGTAGTTACATATTTCTCCTCTTTATATGGAGTTAGCCATGTTCACTATTTAAAAGGAAGAGATATTTTTTTCTTTTATCAAACGTTTTAGATTAATAAGAAAGAACAAAAACTACACTCCACACGGGGAGGAAACGTTAATAAGCAAGAGAGCAGATTTCGCTAAAGCATCTGCTTCTGAATTGTTCAAAAGGAAGAGATGTTTATGTGTTTTGGTCAAAAATATCGCCGTTTTGTAAGATGTCTTTTGTGAATAGGATTGGGTGCAGTTTTAATACCGTTTGTTGAAGAAGCAGAATAAATGCGGTTCGTGTGAAACGCATGACACTGGATAATGTGTGATTGTTACAATTGCGATGCGGATATAATTATATGAATATTAGCTAATTATTTTTAATACTTCAAGTTTCAGAATTGTTTTTAAAAATTGAAGAAAATGTGTAAGTTTGTGAATTTATTTATCTGATTTTTTTTCTTGTATTGAGAAAAAAATAAAAAGCAATATAATTGTACTTAACCACACCAAAATGAATAGATGCTAAACATCTGGTGGGCATTTTAACCGAACCGAACCGATCGAATCAACCGAACCTAAACTGATCCAAACCAAACCCAAGCTTAGATTCAAACCATTGAATTGTGTTTTTTTCTCAACCCAAATGGGTCGGTTTAGTTCACTTTAAAGCTAAACCAAACCGATAACCCAATGTTTTTATTTAATTAGTTAACTAATAAATTATGTTGATTATATTTTAAATAACTAAATATGTAATTATTTTCATGGTTAATTTCAATTTTTCATTTTAAAATTACAATTTGAACATGTTGCTTACTTTACTATATTTAGGTCGTTCGTTTTGTCGTTCCATGTAGTTGCGATTGCATCAAACACAAGGATATATGTTCATTTGGGTGCTGCAGCTACTTGCGTCAAAACGCTGCGGCGAACGCAGTGGAATCCGACGAATAATTTTGAATGCCGATTTAATTGAGCGGCAAAGATTAAAACGTTGTGACTAATTTAACAAATGACTTAATTACCCATAATATCTTTAAGAAATCACAATAAAACTTAACCATAAATCCAACACATTCACGCGATATGAAATTATCTCTTCTTCTCTTTTACACAATCTAAAATCTCTTTTTTTTTTACACGATTTGGATATGCTCGGTGATTTCAAAGTAAGCTCTGCGATTTCAAAGTAATAGGTTTTGTTTCTGAAGTTCCTTTCTCGATCCTGAAGAGTTTTTGAAGAATTCTCTGGTTGAAGTTCGCTGCTTAAATCGTTATCTTCGACCCCACTTGTTCTTCTTGAATCTTTATCTTCGATCCCACTTATTCCTATCATGTTTGCCTTCTCTCTACTCTTTATTTTTTGTGACCTTGAAGAGCTTCAAAGCAACGTGTGTCTAATGATGTGGTTTTAGTTGATTTCCATTATGATTAACCAAACGTAGTTGTGTTGTAGTTGTTCATAGTTACATAGATTTGGGGGAGGACTCGTAGAAGAAGAAGGTAAAGAAGGAGAATCACCCAATCCAGGTAGAAAAGCAAGGTAATTTCGTTATTCACAGCTATTGAATATTTTGGAAATTTTTGTTTGTGTTCTCTTAGTTTGTGTAGCTACTCTCAACTTGGTGGGTTTTTTTCTTCCGTTGAATCTATAAGTATTCATGGAGCTTGTCTTCTCATTGATTCATAAATCTATCCTTATTTGTGTTGCTTTGCAGAAAGTCTTCAAATTTGTTAAAGTGAATCAGTTTTCTTTTTTAGTTTTTGTGTTCTCTGTTTTTGTGATAGTTTTGATTTTGATTCAATGGATTGGTTTCTAATGAACTTTAGGACGAATGATTAGCCCTATTTATCATATGTTTGATTTTAACATCTGTATAAATGAGCATAGAGCTAAGCTTTGATTATGTGGATTAAGCTTGTAATAGCAACGATGACACTACACTACTTCATAAGGGATTCACATCAGAAAGATCATGATTTCTTACAATAGTAAAACAAAGAAAAATTTCATGTTGATGATAATGAAGAAGAAGAAGAAGAAGAAGAATTAAGAGGAAGGAAAAGAAGGAGGAGAAGAAGAAGAACATATTGCATATGAGCCGACCGGTGATAGAGTGATGGAAGCTTTGCGGGATAACATCACAAATAAATGTAATAAAGGTCTTTTACCTTGTTAGATATGTTTTTTTTTCCAATGACTTAGTTTATTATTTTAGGTTCTGTTTATTTCATTATTTAACATTTTCGTTCAAATTATCCATTTACATGATTTGAATGATGCATTTGAATGATGTTTGTAGTGTTTGTTTGATCATTTGATATTTAATCTAAATGATGCATTTAAATGAATCTTTATTTGTTTGCTCATTTTGTAGTTCATCCACATTCTCATTTAGATAAAAATGACTAAAATACCCATGCTTTCATTTTGACAAATGACAAATAATTTTGCATTTGCGGTTTTAGTAGGTAAAACATGATATTATGGTTTTGGCATAAAAAATATTTTACGGTTTTAGCGAGAAAACATGATATTATGGTTTTGGCGGGAAAACATGATTTTGCGGTTTTGGCGGGAAAATATGATTTTGCGGTTTTGGCGTGAAAACATGATTTTGAAGTTTTGGCGGGAAAACATGATTTTACGGTTTTGGCGGGAAAAAATATTTTACGATTTTGGCGGAAAAAACATAATATTACGGTTTTGGCGGAAAAACATGATTTTGAAGTTTTGGCGGGAAAACATGATTTTGCTGTTTTGGCGGGAAAACATGATTTTGCGGTTATGACGGGAAAATATGATTTTGCGGTTTTGGTGGAAAACATGATTTTACGGTTTTAGCGAAAAAATATGATTTTGCGGTTTACTAGGAAAATTATGATTTGGCGGTTTTGGAGGAAAACATGATTTAACGGTGTTGGCAGAAAAATATAATTTTACGGTGTTGGTGGGAAAATATATACAATTTTGACGTAAAATAATAGTCCGTGATTTCCAATTTTTAATTTTTTTGGTGCAATATGTAATTTAAAAAAAAGATATTAATAAATTTTTTATAGAAATTAGTATTATTCCAAAGGTTATATTTGTCATTTATTCTTTTTGACTAAACCATCTCCATCCAAATGGTCCAACCAAGTCCATCCAAATGAGTTTTAAAAATTTGCCTAAACTTACAAAGTCATTGAGATGAATCATCCAAGTGATTCATCCAAATGGTATGTTAAATTGTCAAAAACAAACATCATTTTTCATCTCCATATAGATGACCCATCTTGATGGAGAAAAAAACAAGGATCAATTATAGGATTGGCACATAAAACATCATCCCTTTGTAATATTAGGCTTTTTAGTATGCTTTACTAGATTAGGTACTTCTTCTCTTCTACATAGACAAAATTACCCTTTCTTCTATATGTTCTCTAAATCGATTGGATCTAGCAAGACAATTATCCATCGGTTACTGCTGATTCTCTTCTATTAAAATTCAATCCAAATCAGATCTATGTATAGATGTATTTATGTTCCTCGACGAAGCATGCGGTTATCCACTATAGCTTCTCTTCTGAATCTGTCCATGTACCTTATCGGTGAATCAGTTCAATCGACGGTTGCAATGATTCTGATCATCTCACGATAACAACATAAAAAAATCTTTGTCTCGACAGTTCTTGATCTCTCGATTATCTGAAATGAATCTGAATTTCTCAATCTTAATTAGGATTTCATCTTCTCTCGATTTATGAAATTCCAAATTGATATTGATCATTGCTTTAGATTAAATCCCTTGGGTTTTTTATATACTATCCCTATAGGGTTTAGTGTTCTTTTATAAAAAGAATATTTAATTGAATTTTGGGTTCACAGGAAAGAAGTTTTAGTGGTGTAAGCCGTCGGAAAAGATGGCGTTTGATGGTGTAAAACCGCAGGGGTATTTTCGTCACTCCAAGTCACAAAAGTGCCTTGCCCCGTAAGACCATTGTAAAATTGCCTAATCTCGAGTTTTTTTGATAGAAAGTGTCAATTCTTGTAAAAGCCCCAAGAAAACAGAGTCTTAGTTAACGACTTTGTATTTCTTTTTTTTTATCACTTGGTGTACTACTTTTAGTTAAATGATTTAGTTTACTATTTTTGTTTCAATTACGCTCATGATTTATCACAAAATTTTATTATTATAACTACATATTTAGCTAAAAATTAGTACTCACCAAAAAAGACTAAAAACAAATTATTACTAGCTAAACAAAAAATGTTATGGATTTGAATATATTTAAATTACATTTTTTAAAAATTTTACTAGACCCAAATAAACTGAACCCAACCGAACCCAAACCGAATCTAAAGTTGAACCGAAATGCTCACCCATATCTTAACGCACCATGCACTCACAACTGAACCACATTTGGTTCTTTTTAGGGTAATATTAGGAAGTAGCCAAATTTGACATCATAATAAAGAAACTAACTATGTGTCGGATAATTTTGGTAAATGACTTTTTTTGTGGTGTGGTAGAGGTGAAAAAAAGACTCATGTTGAATAATTTTCTATATAGAGGAAAATTTAGAAATTTCCAACAAAATTCAGCAACAAACAAACAAATTAAATTGATTTAAACTTCAAAAATAAATAGATTAGGCAAAACCCAAATAAATCTCTAAACTCATACAACGAACCAACAAAATTTCAAATCCAAAATCTCAAAATCTCAAACTTTTATCAAATTTGGAAATTGTTTAAGCGTTCTTTATATTCTTATCAAATCGGTTTAATTATTTTGTTTGGGTTCCCATGTACTATCCTTTAGTGTATAGATTTTTTTAATATTGGGTGTTTGTGATAAAAAAAAATCAAAAAAGAAATTGAGTTTTTCTGGTAATATTAAGAAGAGAAAGAAGCGATGAAGAAAGAAAGAAAGAAAAAGGAAAGAAGAAGGAGATTGAATGCAAAATGGTCATTTCGTCTAGCAGAAAATGTCTATCTCTATAAACTCAGCAAAAAATGTCTATCTCTATAAACTCAGCAAAAAGCGATTTATTCAGAGTTTTTTTTTTTAACTTAAATGAACCCAAATCTATAAAAAGCCCCTAAAATATTACATAAAATTCAGAAAAAACCATGAAAATTTAAGAAGTGACATGAATTAAATAAAAATAAGGAAACAATAATTAGGCATTTGATCATGGTCACTGTGATATTATTACAGAGTCAGTAGTGGTAGAGAATATCCATACAGGAAAGAGAAGTTGACGACATAGATCCGGCGAGGGAGAGAATATGGCAAAACAGAGATAGAGAAAAAGAAAAACAGAGAGAAGACGAGAAAAAAAAATTATTTCAGTAATTTTATTTGCCTCTCCGATAAAGTATTATTACCTATAGTCATTTACTCAATTCTTTTCGGTTTCATGGTTATTTTGTACATATTCCCTTCTTTTTACTTTTTAATATTTCACACCACTTACTTTTGTCTAGAGTAAAAAGTAAAACTTATGTATGAATGGGTATGAATAGAAGGAAAAAAATGATCCGCTCTTTATAACGTCCAATACACAACATACATTCAAGACATAAAAAATGAGTTTATGTTGCAAAAGTCAAAGAAACACTTGCGTATCAAATATTATATGGAACCCATTTGCATTTATTACTTACAGTAATATTTGTCTATTTTTGTGCTATATATTTGTTCTTCCATTCATTTGTAAACCCACTCATAGAAAACCAATGTAAAAGTTCTTTCTATTATTACTCTTTTTCATGATATATGAGTTACGATACAAAATTCTATTAAATTAAAACATGTTATCATCACGATCACTCTGCCACCTTGATTTATATTATTATTGGAGCGCGACTCTGCCGCCCCTTTATTAATATAATGCTTTTATATGTTTGTTTAACGTACCATCTTATTTGTTGTTTTAACTTGTTAATATGGATGATTTTAATCACCATAATTTACTTAGGGGGTGTATTGGAATAAAGATTTGGGGGTGTTTGGTGGAAGTTACATATTTTGGAGATTTGGTTAGATTTGATTAAATAATTGGTGATTTGGTTAGATAGGTTAGAGTTGTTATTTAAAAAAAAAAAAATCATAGGTGATTTGGTTAGATTTATTAGATTGATTTGGTTAGATTTTACAACAACAAAATGAAAGAAAATCAACGATCATAATTCTTGGACTGGGTTAAACTCAAAATGCTCATAACATACCTTTCACATTCCATTTTATGTGCCTAATAAGACTCATAGAAACGTTCATATAATCTTAATAAAGCCAAAAAAATGAAATTATAATTCAATCAAAAAGCAAAAGAAAGCTCTTAGAATTATAGGTGACGTTCAGTCAGATATGTTGGTAATCAACACCTTCAAATCTCAAATCTCAACAAGCCAATAAAAAAAGAAAAAAAACAATCTAAAAATATATAACATAAAATGTTTATTATTATGATTCCATATTTATAACATATGTCCACATGTTTTCTGCTATTGTTGCTCTCCAATTATTAGCAAGTACTCTTTGTTGTTCTTGAGTACCTTGACCCTCTTCATACGCTTATTTTTCTCATCGCCGCTTTCATCAATGCCATTTTCTTCGAGAACATCTTTCTTAGGAAAAACACATCCGAACGACATTCCTTACGAAGATAATTATGTAAAACAACACATGCAAATATTAACTCTGCTTGTGTCTTATATGGAAAGGGAGGTGCATATTTGAAGATAAGAAATCTTAATTTGAAGATTCCAAAAATCCTCTCTATTACGTTTCGCAAGCTAGAATGCCGATGGTTGAACAACTCATTTTGATTGTTGGGATCTTTTCCTTGTCCTCTAAAGTCTTGGAGATGATACCGAGTACTTCGAAATAGAGCAAAACAATTACGACAATTGGCGAATCCACAGTCAACTAAATAAAAAAATTTCTGTAATTTAAAGCACAAAATATAAGTAGGATAAAATACAAATTAATAACAAAAAAAAACTATTTTGTCATATTCTAAACAAGATACCTTCAGAAACTTTTAATTTATTTGTGTTTCTTGTTTAGGCATCATCTAATACCTTTGAGTCTTGAGCTGAACCTTCCCATCCACTTAGAACATATATAAATTCTAAATCAAAATTGCATGCAACAAAACATTTTGTGATAATTGTCCTTTTCGATTACGGTAACTAGCTGTTTCTTTTCCTGTTATCATTGCAGGGATATGTGTTCCATCAATAGCGCCCACACAATCCTAAGAAAATAACAAACTTAATGGTTAAAATTTACAATACTTAAAAGAAATAAACACAAAAAAAATAACCACGTACCTTAAAATAAGGATAAAATCTTGTGTTGTCTTTTATTTTCGTGGGCACTACAAGTGTAGGTTTAGCCATATAGCTTGGTGCAAATACATTTAACACCTTCAAAATTGTATTAAAGCTCGTACTTATTGAGAATCTCGACCTCTTGAATCTATCTTGAGCCTGGATATACCTCAAATTTTGCCCAATGATGAACAAAAAGGAAGCAAGCATTTCTTCAACTGAAACATTCATTGTATCTCTTAAACCCATCTTCACTTAAAATATACTGCATAATTTCAGGAATTCTTCTGGATACATGCGATACAAATGTCGAAAATGATCGCGATCTTCAACAAACATATTTTGTATGTATTCATGCCCAAGTCTAGTAGTTGGAAACTTGTGAAGCAAAATATCGGATTTTCGCAAGGATAGACAAAACCAGTAATAAAACCAAAATTTTTTGAAAATCACAGTTTCAATACACCCCCCTTATTGTTTCTATGGATAATTTTTATCACCATATTTCATTTAATACTCTACTTCACAGTTTTAACATGGATGATTTTAATCACCATATTTTATTTAATATTTTATTCACCATAGTTTTACTAATGTTGAGATACATTTGGAGTCCCTTGGGATAACGGAGACTATAAAGGAGAATAATTCTTCGACGGCCCAAGAAAAGACAAAATCGGTGATCTTCCTTATAAGACAAATGGATGAAAGTGTCATATATGACTATGCACACATGAGAGATCCTAAAGAATTCCGGAAATATTTGAAAGATCGTTTCGATCACCAAAGGGACATCACTCTCCCACTTGCCCGAGACGAATGGCAAAGTCTAAGGTTTCAAGACTTTGACAAGGTAATGAACTACAATTTTGCCAAGTTGGGAATTGTCGCCAAACTGAGATATTGTGGTGAAACTATCACTAAATCTCAGATGCTTGAGAAAACGTACACCACGTTTCACAAAAACCACATTACTTTGCAACAACAATATAGGTTGCGTGGATATACCAAATTCTCAAATTTGATTGTGGCACTCTTAATAGCTGAAAAAAACAGTGAGCTCCTAATCAAGAATCACATGTCCCGACCTACCGGATCAAAGGCATTCCCTGAGGTTAATGCATTGGATGTTAAAAATCCGCTTAGAGAAAACAAAATTTTTTGGGGACGGGGCGCCGAAGCTATCACAGACGTGGAAGAGGCTTTAATCCACAAACCAGGAAGTCATACCAAAAGATTCGTCCTGAGCATGAATCGAAAGGAAAAGAAATCCAAGCAAATACTTTTCAAAAATGTGACAGTGCTTGTTTCAGATGTGACCCTAAGGCACATCGGTATCAGGTATGCCGAACTCCAGCACACCTTTGTGCTCTGTACAAAAAATCTGTTAAGGGAAAAGGAAAGGAAGTGAACCTTGCGGAACATTCTGAGGGTACAACCCACCTTGATGCTTCTGACTTTGCTAATGATCTCGATGAGGTTGTCCTTGTGGAAAACTGAAATTTCTATCGTGTGGGGCTCGAATTAATATGTCATAAATAAATCGACGCTTGCTTGAAATTTCCTAAGTTTGTGTGTTTGTATTACCTATCATGTGTAATTATTGTGTGCTTGTGTTACCTATCATGTATAATTATCGGGTGTTATATGCTTGATTAATAAATTTATTTTCTACTTACCTTAATCGATTATGTTTATTTCAGAAATGGATCACATTACAAATGGAATGGTATCCAAGGCAAACCTTAGAGATATTTGCATACCGAATAGTGGAACAACACACACTATTCTAAAACAAAAAAAAAAATTCTCTCATTTGAAATCAACAAAAGTTATTGTTAACACAATATCAGGTCCCATAGACTTAATTGAATGGACCGGTAAAACAAATTTTGCATTACTTAACGGGACAAAGTTCTCGATAAATAATGCATTATTTTTACCAAATTCAAAAAGAAATTTGTTGAGTTTCAAAGATATATACCTTCATGGATATGACACTCAGTGTGCAAGTGAGAATGAAAAAAAGTACATGTATATCACTTCTGAAAAATTGGGAAAAAGACACGTTTTGGAAAAATTACCAAGACTCCCATCAGGATTGCATCATACATACATTAATTCAATAGGATCACATCTTGTTATCAAAAGAGATCATGATGATTTCACATTGTGGCACGATCGCCTTGGTCACCCAGGCACCACGATGATGCAAAAAATTATAAAAAGCTCACATGGACATTCAATGAAACCCTAAGAGTTTTATCAAGAAAATAAAAGGACATGTGTTACGTTTTCTCTTGGAAAATTGATTATAAGGCCATCGACAAGCAAAATCGATAAAGAATTACCAAAATTCCTTGAACGAGTCAAATGCGACATTTGTGAACCTATACACCCACCATGTATACCATTATATTATTTCATGGTAATGATAGACATGTCTAGTAGATGGTCACATGTTTGTTTGTTATCATCTTGAAATGTGGTATTTGCGAGATTTCTAACTCAGATAATCAAAACTAAGAGCTGAGTTTCCTGATTATCCAATCAAAGGAGTTAGATTAGATAACGTTGGTGAATTTACGTCTCAAGCATTCAATGATTATTACATGGTAACAAGAAAAAATGTCGAACATCCTGCACCCCATGTCCATAGTCATTCGAGGGAGAGCTTGTATGATTATACTTTTTTACCTTACTGTGGTTTCTACCAATGGATTTTATTAGAAAAGTTTTAACGAGACAACATGAAAGATATCGCAAAGAGATAAATGACAAATGAACTCTGGACGAGAAGAATGTTGCAAAAATTAAAGAAATATTTACATATTAAGTCCATTTGCATTTTATCTATATACACTCATATAGATAAAAAAAAAACAACGTAAAGTTTCTTTTATTATTATTTTTCTTTCGTGATTGTTCTTTTTCTCATATTTCTTCTTTTTAATATATTTATTATTATTCTTTTTAAAATATTAAAAAAATTGAATTGATAAATAACTTATAATACAAAATTCTATTAAATTATATTAATAAAATTAACCGCTCTGTGTTTTATTTTTTCAGAGGTTTACTTAATCTTCAATAAGCGTAAATGTTTTGGTTGGTAATGTTATTATGTTTATAAAAAAACAACTAACCAAGTTTTTACGTTAGAAAATATCAAAAACACTTTTGGAAGGAAAACTTGGGTACACGATTGAAACGACGTCGTTTATGAAAGCAAAACAAAACCCAGAAAGTTTAGGTCTCGCCGGAAAAATCGAATCAAGCATCTTCTTCTTTCACGTACGAAACAAAAAGCTCAGAGCAGAGTCGAATCGGTACGAATCTTTATCTAAATCACTCTGATTTAGTTTCGGTTATTGTGAACCATTTGATTGCTCTGTCCTTTCAATTATCTATCTAGGTTCGATTACTTCGTTAGCTGCTTAATTCTGTGATCAATTATCTCATTTAGTGATTTTGATTTTAGGGTTTTCTCTTTCTTCCTTTAATCTTATATTGGGATCTTCTGTATCGGATAAAGTCATAACCTTTGAGATAAAGGAATCATCTTTATTGCTGAAAATGATTGAGCTTTAGGTCTAATACAAGTCTGAGAGTCTGATTTCGATTCTGAGTATAAAAATTGAAACTTTCTATTTAGGGTTTTCTTAATCATTTGTGTTGCTATGGTTGCTTAATGTATCACTAAATCTTGGTCTTATTAGTTGGTTGCTACTGATATAGAATTGCATCTGTGAGTAAATTTAGCTCAAAGATAAAAGAGTCCCCTTTATCGCTGAAATGATCGAGCTTTGAGCTCTAATACAAGTTAAAGCGTTCGAATAATCGATTCTGATCATAAAAATTGAATCTTGCTATATAGTAGTTGCTTAATCATTTGTGTTGCCATGGTTGCTCAATGTAGCACTTAATCTTAGTTGATTCTTAGTTAGAATTGCATCGGTGAGTAAACTTGGCTCAAAGATAAAAGAGTCCCCTTTATCGATGAAATTGTCGAGCTTTGAGCTCTAATACAAGTTAAAGCGTTCGAATATCGATTCTGATCATAAAAATTGAATCTTGCTGTATAGTAGGTTCTTAATGATTTGTGTTACCATGGTTGCTCAATGTAGCACTTAATCTTATTAGTTGATTCTTAGTTGGAATTGCATCGGTGTGTCGTTGGGATTGTCTTTGAAGGATTAATATGTGTTTTCTCTTTGCTTATGAAGCGATGAAGCATCGAGTTCGGTGTTCATGAAGGTCAGAGAGTTAAGTATTAGCAGAACTGGTTAGGTCTTAGTGACAAACAAGGTATTCATGTTATCCATCCCTGATACTAGAATGTGGAATCTAGCATCGAGTTATCTTACGGGAAACATTGGACCGAAAAACGATATCAGAAGACCGGTCCATGCTCATGCGGAGTGTTCAGATGACGATGTATCTTCTGTAGGTAGTAAAGACGAAGGTCTCGAGTGTCCTATATGCTGGGAATCATTTAATATAGTTGAAAACGTTCCGTATGTGTTATGGTGTGGACATACGATGTGTAAAAACTGCATTTTGGGACTTCAATGGGCTATTGTGAAATTGCCTACTCACCCGGTTCAGCTTCCTCTCTTCATTTCATGCCCCTGGTGCAACCTTTTGTCTTTCCGTCTGGTCTTCAGAGGAACACTCAGATTCCCTCACAAGAACTACTTTGTGCTTTGGATGGTCGAGAGGATGAATGGAGAGAGACGTAACTCACCTGGTGGAGCTCAAACAGATGGAAACAATGATCATACAAGGGAAACTCCATCTCCATGTCTCCACAATCGCCATCATCGCAGTCAACCTGAACCATCACGTTCTGTTAATGATCATCGCATTCCAAGGGACAACATACAAACTTCACTGAGGAAGTCTCTGGTTTTCTTTGTCCAGTTGACAGCAAAGTTCCCATTAGTTGTCATATTTCTGCTGATAATACTCTATGCAATACCGACCAGTGCAGCCATATTGGCGATGTACATTCTAGTCACTCTCTTGCTGGCTCTACCGTCGTTTCTCATCCTCTACTTCGCTTATCCTTGTCTCGACTGGCTTGTTCGAGAGATTGTCACATGAACTTTCTAAGGATGCGTTCAGAAACTTCCCATTCCTAATTTGACGACTTTTCTTCAACAACTGAGACCCAAGATCGGTCATGTAAGTATAACAATTTCGTAATTACCGTCTTCTTTATCTATATATGGATGTAGTTTTGGATTGCATTGTTGCTCTACGAAGCTGGACGTATGTGTTGTAAGGGCTCTTGCAGAAACTTATTAGTATTTGTGGATTTGTTTGTGAGTGTTTGAGTGTCTCAATAAGATTTATGTATATAAAGTTTATGCAATGTTATTTAGGAATTGCGTAACTAAATGCATTGATTTTTCTTATATATAATGACTAAATTGTATGGGTTTTTTTTTCTTTTGTTTGTTTGTTCCACCCATTTCCATAGAAGAAAGCAAAAGATGACACCCAAAATTAGGGGTGGGTGTACGGCTTTTCGGTTTGGTTTCGGTTCGGTTATTTCTCTTTTATGTTTTCTATGAGTTCTAGTCTAGATCATTTGAGCTTAAAGCGTTAATTGTGTTCTACGATATGAAACAAAGACTCAAAGAGCATTCAAATATGATGTATACACAAAAAGAAAGAGTTAAGCTGTCTTAGTTTATGTGTCCCTCTTCCACCGCAGCAAAATCAAGCCCGGAAATCTTCATCGGTCCAATGTTAACTGGCAAAAACCCCGGTGTGTTGATTCAACAAAACAAGACAACATAAATGTAATGAGAATGGCACAAGAATAAAGTGTTGGTTTTACTTACTAACAGCATCAAGTCCAGCTAATTTGGGCATAAACTGTCTGATATGGTCCTCTGCTGCTTCATCTGCCTTCAATGTCTCACACTCGAACGAAACCGATACTTTCTTCTTCCCGTGTTTTTCTTCGACTAATCCTATCACATCTTCCTCCCACCTTTCCAAAGACAAGTAGTCATATTCACTAAACATAGGACAGTAAAAGACTCTCACAAAAAGGTTTTCAAATTCAACTCATTCGAATGTTTTCTCCGAAAAGCTAAGAGCATAACAGATACGAGAACAAGGACAACTTACCCGTGAGCATGCTCGACATCATTAATTCGAGCAGCATCATGGCCTTTGCACTCCACTACAACTGTTTGTTCCTTCTTTCTCTTTTTCACCAAAAGAAACCAAGGAACAAACTCAATATCATGGTTTTGGAAATTAAGAGTTAAGAATCACAAAAGGAAGTGAGAAAATCATACATTGTAGTCTATGATAGTGAGTTTGATCAACCGATAATCCTCACCGCGGCTACACTCAGTCTCACAAGCTAGTTCTTTAAACAGAGAAAAGCAACATCAATAATACAACAAATTGCAGTGAAATCAAGCAATGTCATGTCAAAATTGCCACAGTAACTAAGCCATTGGATCTTTATCAATCATTCCAGTATCAATAGATGTAACTAGTGCAAGATTAAGTCTTTAATCTGAATCATTTACATGCTTGAGAACCAAACATTTCTATCAAATCCAAGCAAGAACACAAAACATCTAATTGCAAAACAGAATCAAACTCAACAAAGAGAAAAGACCACATTTTTTTGGTTTGCCCTAGTAAGAAGAGATTTGAAGTTACCAGTGCCATGGAGGCCATAACAGATAGAGCTAGGCATCTGAATGAAATGACCAGAGATAGTCCCACATGGTAACAAAGCTATTGATGCTACTCCTTCCTTCACTTCTCCTTCTTCATCTTTCTTCTTCTTCTTCTCTATCTCTCCTTCTCTTCCTTCATCTGCAATTACACCAATTCCTTTACAACAACATCATTCAACAAAAAAGAAACAGTTTCGAAATAAAGCCAGAAACTTTTACCCATTGTTGCTTGAGAGAGAGAGAAATCGATTCTTTAATTCACTACCAAAGTGTTCGGCTTTAGGGTGTTTTCAACTACTTAAAATCGAGAACGTTTTAAGATCCTTAAGCGACGTCGTTTCTCTTTTCAAAGCTTAAAACTACGTCGTTTACTCTCTGTCTCTGATGTATCTTCTTCTCCTTCCTCAGCCACAGAACAAGCTTTGATTCATCATTTCTGCGAAAAGAACAGAGCTTTGGCTTGGTTTCGTGTCTTAGGTACTGGTTCTTACGTAGCTTATGTTCTTTGTTTAAGGAAATTTAGGGGTTGTTTGCTTAGACTTGAAGTGGGTATTACTAAAGTTGTCAACTTTTTGTTGAATAGGAAATGGTTTCTCAGATTTCGTCTGAATTATGCTAAAAGATCAAGTTCTCTCTGCTCGGTGTTGAAATTGGAGGTGTTAGAGATTGCTGCGTTTAGCTCTTCACTGTATTATCATGGGAGCTGTCTGGTTGAGTCATGTCTCTCAATTGGTTTGTGGATGTTATTTAATTGAGCAGAGCTCTTGTGTTTTGAGAACTTTTCATTGGTCTTTGAGTCACTCATTGAACTTTACATTGACCATGAAGCCTAAACGAAGGCGTCTAGGTGTAAAAATGGAGTCTTTTTCTTTGGCAACACCAAACATGTGTTTCAGGAAGGTGAGTAGTGAATTAGACAGTTCTTTCAACGGTGAAAATGTGGTTTGTGGTTTGGAACTGGAGGAGAAGACTGCAGGGGATAGGAATAGGATACATTTTCTAGAGGAGCGGAACGAAGAAACTTTATCGAAGAGGCTTCGGAAACTTAGCAGGTTGGATAAAGTCAGAAGCGCATTGGAGTTGTTTGATTCTATGAGATTCTTGGGTTTACAACCTAATGCTCATGCCTGTAACTCTTTTCTCTCGTGCCTCTTGAGGAATGGAGATATTCAGAAAGCTTTTACCGTCTTTGAGTTCATGAGGAAAAAGGAGAATGTTACAGGGCACACGTATAGTTTGATGTTGAAAGCTGTTGCAGAAGTTAAGGGTTGCGAGTCTGCATTAAGAATGTTTAGAGAACTAGAAAGGGAGCCGAAACGTAGGAGTTGTTTTGATGTGGTTCTATATAATACTGCGATTTCTCTATGTGGACGGATAAATAATGTGTATGAGACAGAGAGAATATGGAGAGTTATGAAAGGTGATGGTCATATTGGAACAGAGATTACATATTCTCTGCTTGTTAGCATTTTTGTTCGGTGTGGGAGAAGTGAATTGGCCCTTGATGTGTATGATGAGATGGTTAACAACAAGATATCTCTGAGAGAGGATGCAATGTATGCGATGATAAGTGCGTGTACAAAGGAGGAAAAATGGGATTTGGCCTTAAAGATATTTCAGAGTATGTTAAAGAAAGGGATGAAGCCTAATCTTGTAGCTTGCAATACTTTGATAAACTCGCTGGGAAAGGCGGGTAAAGTCGGATTGGTGTTTAAGGTTTACAGTGTTTTAAAATCCTTGGGGCATAAACCAGACGAGTACACGTGGAATGCGCTGCTCACGGCTTTATACAAAGCAAACCGATATGAAGATGTTCTTCAGCTGTTTGATATGATAAGAAGCGAAAACCTGTGTTGTCTAAATGAATATTTGTACAACACAGCTATGGTGTCATGCCAAAAGCTTGGTTATTGGGAGAAAGCTGTGAAGCTTTTGTATGAAATGGAAGGTTCGGGTTTAACAGTTTCAACTTCATCATATAATCTAGTGATAAGCGCTTGCGAAAAATCAAGAAAATCGAAAGTTGCATTGCTAGTATATGAGCACATGGCTCAAAGGGATTGTAAGCCAAACACGTTTACTTATCTTTCGCTTGTAAGGAGTTGTATTTGGGGTTCCCTTTGGGACGAGGTTGAAGATATCCTTAAGGTACGAGTTTTCTTTATGTTTGTTACTCAAATGTGTGGTGGTTTGGAAGAGGTAGTCTAATGTTGTTTGTTTTCTTGAACAGAAAGTGGAACCCGATGTATCGCTTTACAATGCAGCTATACATGGGATGTGTTTGAGACGCGAGTTCAAGTTTGCAAAAGAGCTGTATGTCAAAATGAGAGAGATGGGTTTAGAACCGGATGGCAAAACCCGAGCTATGATGTTACAGAATTTGAAGAAACACCAAAAATAAGGTTATAATTGTACGTTATCTACTCATACTTATTTGCATTTGCCAACTGCCAAGTATCATAAGTCAAAATTCACTAAAACAATTGGTCTGTAATTAGGCATTGTATGCATACTCACTGTGATGAATGTTCTGGTGATGGTGATGTTTGTTTGATAAATGAGGTTGTGGACATAGATCAAAGGTTTTGGCGATGACATAGCTCGTGCCCAGTTTCTAACATTGGATACAGATGTTTGGATCCATAGATATAAGGCTGCTGCCCCGGCACTACACTAGAAAGCTAGATCTCATTCTCAGGCAGTGAGGTTTGTGTGCTGATAATTTTGTCCTCCCGTCATGGCACGCTCAAGTAGCGATTTTGAAACACTAGAAAACAGAATGTGAACTGAATCAGTGTAAAACTGTAAAAGAAAACATGAATCTGTCTTTCTTTTGAAAGGATGTTTTGTTCAAGAAACAGATGATAACTTTTGTCACAAGCAAATCAAGTTTAATTTAAGCTTCTTGGCTTATGCAACACAGATGCTAATCCTCCTAACTAGCTTTTAGATTCCTCCTCTCTTCTCATCTTTAATTAACTTCAAGCTCGTAAAACAGAGAACACTTCTCTTCCTCTTATGTTCTGCGCGTACACTACCACCCCACGGAGAGAGTTACAAGATGAGTAGCTTGTCGAAGGTGATAATGGCAACATCAACGGTAGTGGTAGTGAGCTTAGTTATGGTTTTAAGCTTAATAATCTTAGTCCTACTAGCCGAACTCTACTCAACATCCGCATCACCACAAACATCAACCAAGTCATTTCCACCATAGACACAACGCCCTTGATTGGTGACTTACAAATCGGTTTCCAATGCCGTTGCAAGTTGCGAGTTGCTTTCTTCACTAGGTTCATTGAAAAGAAAACAGAAAAACTCCTTCGACACTAGAAATGCGGGAAAACGGTCAAAATCAACCCTAACTATTTCCATGCATCCTTTTTCAATCTAAACTCTGACTCCATGCATTTATTAACGAGAAAAATGTCGAAAAAAGCGCCAACTTTCAAATTTGGGACGAAAAAAACATGAACTTTCGAAATGTCATTTAAATCCTAAACTTTGGTTTGACTTTATAAAAAAATGGTTAAGTTTCGTCGACTGGGACATTTTATGCATACCGTGAAATTTTCGTTAACAGAGATAACGGAGTTAACAAACCTGTAATCATTAGCCAAACCCGAACTAGTTAAACTCAAAACCCAACAACTTTGTAATCCCAGTTAGTTTTTATTTTCTTTGTCGAGAATAAGAATTAGGGCAAATCGCTTATAAAACTAATTAAAACCCTACTTTAGACTATTGAATCATTTTCTCTGCCGTGACAGAAGATTAGAGAAAAGAAAGACCATGCGTTTGCAAAGTTATAACTCAAACGAATTGGTAAGTTCTATAAATTTTCTTATAATTTTCAGTAGTTTTATTTGTTTGTAGTTCTTTTTAAAAAATAAGTTCTTAAGCTAATTGCACAAGTTTAGGGTTTCTGTTCTTGTTTAGAAGTTGATGAAGAACATGTTCGTTTCCAATTGTAAGAATGAAACGACCATTGATTTTCTTATAATAATCGATGATCATAGTTGCTACATTGATTTATGATTTGTCAAAAGAAACTCAAGATCGTTTTCTACTATGATAATTAAATCAAAAACGATAATTATGCTTGTTTGATTCTCTAATACTTCAGATCGTTTTCTGCTATGATAATTAGAAGGTTGATTGGTGTTTTCCATGTAACTAATATATGTATTTTTGGTAATCGTGACTTTATTTAGATGTTTTTATAATCTATGATTATACTTTTATATTATAAAATAAAATCAGACTCCTGATAATAATTTGTATGATTTATTATAGGATCTTGGACAACAATATTGGACCACTATTCAAATCGGAGATAAGGTAAGACGTAAATATTTAACTAGAAGTTTATGTTAATTTTATGGTCATATTCTTCCTTAGACAAAAATTAGAAATGCAATGAAGTGATTTAACCCATCTTAGTTTAAAAAGTATGGCAATTGTTTAGAGTATAGTATTATATGAACAGACAAAAATATCTTTTCGCGGTTATGATGAGTCGAAAGAATTTCTAACAGAAAAAAAAATTAGAACTAGTGAAATCTACATGAGAACATAATTTTTTTAGAAAGCTTCGAAAAATAACAAGATTGTTTTTCTCGTGATTTACAAAGATATTATAAATTATGATGGTGAGGAAGTAGTGCAATCCATCATAAAAGATATTGATCATGGTGTGTGGTATGTTGGTTGATGAGTTTGTTTATGTTTCTAGCAAAGAACAAATGATTGTTATGTTTCGATTTGGAGATAAAAGTGGAATCTGTCAAATGAAATTTTATTGGAGTCACCCATGCAAAAAAAAAAAAGAAGTCTTTTTTATTTGTGAAGTTTTTTATTATCATTAACAATTTGTTTGCAAATTAAACTTGAAAACAGTGAGAGAAAAAGTTATAATAGTGCAAGTACTATGAAAAATGAGTATAAAGGGTTATGATCATTGGTTGTTAGTGAAGATAATTCAGTTTATTATATCTATTGTTTTGGTCATCTATTCTAATTGGTTGTAGTGGCACAAAAGTGATTTTTCACTTCTATCATCACAACTAACTGGATGGGCAAAATAATGAATATACTAAGCTGAGCTGTTTTATGTGACAACAAATTATCTTAACCTTTTAACCCACTTTTCATATTACTTGCTCCATTATAACCTTGTTCCTTCATTTTTTTCATGCTCAATCTATGTTTTGCAAAAAATCGTCAATGACAAACTTTAGAGATAAATAGTTCATTTTATATGGATGACTCCAATAAATCTTTCTTTGACTATTCCACTTTTGTTAAGAAAAAAAAAATAGCCATTAATTCATGCAAGAAACATCAGCAAATTCATCTACCCATGGCAAACACATACTTCACCACCAAAAACTATCTTTCTAAATAACTAAAGAAACAAGCATTTTCCAAAATAACCTTACTTAGCATACTTATGTTCTCTTGTGGGATTGACTAGCTAGTTCTAAAAAAGTCCTCTATTTGCAAACTCTTTCGGATCATCATGACTATGCATCATTTCCACCTTGTTTAGTTATATCTAAATAGGAACACAAATAGATGACTTTATCTACTTATATATTATACCCTTGTTAGTTACCATACTGTTTAAACCAAGCTCGATTAAATCACCTCATTGCATTTTTCAAATTCTTTCTGAGGAAAAACATGTCTACAGTATTAACATAGATCTCTTGTTAAATGTTTGCATCTTACATCATTTTTCTGGTTTAAGTGGTAGTCCAATATTATTAACTAGATTCTGACCCGCACATACGTGCGGGGTTTCATATTTTAAGAAATGTGTTGGAATAAATTTTTAGTGAAAGATATAATAGTATATAAATTATAATGTATACAGAAAAATGTATAGTGTTATTTATAACACAATAGCTAATGTTGTGAATCTGCATATTACGCGGTTGTAAGTATTATCATATGGTTTTGATAAAAGTTTGTATTTTTTTTTGTGTTAGTGAATTATATAATAGTATATATCTCATAAACTTATCACTTATCATAATATTTGAAAATAAGATCATGTGTGGAAGATAATGTAAAAAATTGGCAAAAAGTTTTATTTAAGATTTTTTATTTTTTTTGGGGTTAGTGAATTATATAATAGCATAGATATCATAATAGTAACATTTCATTGGAAATTTTTCTTTTGTCCTTAGAATTACTTTGGTACACACGTTTATTTTATGTTTTATTAGTTATAAAACTTGAATAGAAATTTAAGTTATTTAAAGATTTAACAATTTTTGCATCATTTATTAGTATTTTATTTATCATAAATAGTTTGGTTTTGCTGCATAACAAAATAATTTTAACAGTTTCAGAAGTCTAATAGTTATAAACTTATAATAGAAATATATATTTGTGAAAATTAGATTTTAAATGTGTAAAATTTCTATGCAAAATTATAGTTTATCATGACCCGGACGTACGTGCGGAGTTTCATATTTTCAAAAAAATATTGTAATAAAGTTTTATTAAATATAGATTATTTTGTTATTTTGTGATATATATAGTAGTGTATAAATTATAATGTACATTGAAAAGTATAAAATATTATTTATGACACAATATCTAATGTTGTGAACCGTACAATATCTATAGTCTAATAATAAAAAATATACAACACAGTTAAATTGGTGCTCGCAAAGAAGAAAAACATCTTCGAAAAATGATCGCTTGAATGGTTTTCACAATTTCTGAAATTTGAGTGAATATCATGGAAGCGTCTTCAACTATTTTTTATGAAAACAAAAAAGGTAATAAGAGTGAGTTAAAAATCTATACATGCACTATCAAATAATTAAGAATCTATACATGAAGATCATTTATTTAGGTAATTTTTTTCAACAAAAAACTATATGACAAATATACCCCTACAAAGAGATATGATAAAAATCAGGATAGTTAGCACATAATGCATTATCGAGATAATATCGTTAGCGAAATATGGATGGGGTTTGATGTATGGATGAAATGACATGGAGTACAAACCAACTTAATATGTTAATAATATATTTGACGATATAAACAAATTTCCAGTTATTGAACCAATGTTTAGATTTCAAAGACATATATATGCGAAGACGATAACATTATTATTAAAAGGTAACAAAATATTTAGCATGAAGAGCAAAAAAAAATTGACTTGCGACTGAATAATCATGTAGAAAAAATACATGCATCAGAATAGTTAGCAGATAACGTATTATCAGGATAATATTGTTAGCAAAATATGGATGGGGTTTTGATATATGGATGAAAAAACTTAATATACAAACCTACTTAACATGTTAATAATAGAGTTGACGATATAAACAAATTACCACTTATTGAACCAACGATTTGATTTCAAAGATCGTATAATTATGGAAAGATGATAACATTATTATTAAAAGGTAACAAAATATTTAACGTCAAGAGCAAATATGATATAGGGGTATAAATATATTTTCATGATGGAGAGAGAAGGTTCAATAGTTTTTTTTCTGACACTTAATTTTGTAATCTTCCATGTATACAGATTGATAATACCTAGGTAATATTTCATGGGAAAAGAATAACGTGTAAAATGATCACATCAGAAACCAAAAAGAAAAAAAAAATTATTTCAAGAAATCTGCAAAAGTGTAATAGGATAAGACCGTTATGTGATTTTATGTATAACATGAACATAATCTGCAAAAGAGTGATATCTCAATGAAAAGGTTTCCAATAGATTCTAAAAAAAGTAGAAACTAACAAATTATATGAAAATGGAAAAGACATGAAGAAGAGTACAAAAGTAAATATAGAGATATGGTTCATCTTTTAGTTTGCGAAAGAAGTAGAGAAAAATAGTTTTATAGTTAAGTATATTAGAGTGATAAGGTTTTGTTTAGATTTTTCTAAAAGTTATACTCATAAAAGTTTGCTCATCTAAAACCATAAAGACTATGAAATCAAGTTTATTAATTAATTATAATTTTTCTTTTCTATTAAAAACGTTAATAAGCAATTTACGATTTTCAAAATAAGGATAAAAAAACATCAATGATATATCTTTAAAAGAAAGTAAGATACAAAAAACTGATATTGCAAAAAAGAAAAAACTATTTGAGTTATCTTAAATAATTTTAAATTCTTTGACATATATTACAATAGTGTTGATTTTACTATATATATATATGTGCATTTGTTAGGTTTGATATATTAAGGATTCTTTAATTATATAAAGCAATGAATTGGTTTTTTTCAATTTCATCTAGCAATCTATTATTTTAAACATGAAGATCATGACTATTGAGTACTATTTTTATTTGATCTAATTATCTTTTACAATAATGAATAATATATATATATATATATATATATATATATATATATATATATTT
>Ga0041059_1000764_pt1 | contig 25166 bp, 9 predicted proteins | sample AraColnosormetaG_FD_56232 | JGI IMG/M metagenome (GOLD analysis project Ga0041059, IMG submission 56232) | Arabidopsis roots microbial communities from North Carolina, USA - Col MF nosort | ecosystem: Host-associated > Plants > Roots > Unclassified | place: USA: North Carolina | collected 2013-09-02 | reverse complement strand
GGTTTTTTTTTTTTTGGATTTCAAAGTTTTTTCTTGTTGTTGTGATTTTTGTTTTGGAGGGAGAGTAGTGGAAAGGAGAGAAACAAGGGATCCCTGCCATTCTAATCAAGTGTTACTTTTGATATCCCATTATCTAACGGTTTATATCTCGCCACGTGTCAAATCCAAGTGGACCAAATATCAATCTACGTGTTAACAAAAAAAATCAAGTAGACCAATAAAAAAAGAGAAAACATTTTTATAATGTAGTATATGAAATCTGAACACAATTAACAAAATTAAAGTATATAGTTATAAGTTTTTATTAAAAAGTAAAGTTTACCAATTTAAAAAATTAACAAAAGCCTTTTTATTATGTATATAAATAAAAACTACTATTAAAAATCCCTAATTATTATAAATACTTGGTGTGGGTCTAATCTCAAATATATAGGTAAAACAAAAATACTACTAAAAACGCTTCCAAAAATATTGATCTGTAATTCATGGATTTCATTTCAAACTCTTTGCACTTCTTATAATCTCATTCTCTTTTGTTCAGTCCCGAGAAACTACTAAAATTTGAAAATTCTACCAAGGTAAGTAAAAAATGTATATAATAAGAATCATTATTTTGATATTTTTGTATGTAAATTATGAGATCGGGATATATCTTATACATTATTTTCATAGTTACATGAGAAGATGATATATGATTTTGTGGATATTTACGAACAATCTTCGTTATATATATAAAAAAAACTTCTTTCAATCATCCACTACTCCAAAATCACAAAATTCAGGTATATTTATTCATCTAACTTTTTGTCATACACATTATATATTATTTAACCTCATACAATTAAGAAAATTGATTAATTAAAAATTTAATTTGTGATAAAAAGGAGAATCAGGAAAACCAGACCAAGCATGGCAAGCATCCTGTACCAGCAGTTAGAATCTCCGGTCTTCTTCACTTCTGCGTTCTCCAAATTATACTGCATGGTGTGTTCCTCTGCTTTCAAACTTATCTTTTTTTACGAGAGAAAAAACTATGCTTATGGAATTGGGTCTTAACTAACTATATATATATATATATAATGTTGTTTGTACGTAATATTTTATTCGTATGAATATAGATAAAATTTTAATTGTAAGTGTTTGCATAGTGGGAGTACCGTAGATACGAGATAATATTACACTAGCTAGCTAGTTTTTTAAAAAGTTAGCGGGAGATTATATTCATCGTCATTAGCCAATTTCTGTTGAGTCGTCATCCGTTCTTTAAAGAGACATATGAATATCGTCCTCAATTTGTAATGTACATCCATGATCATATAGGACTTTAGAGTTTTTTGTATAGCACTACTACTATTGACATGTAGGTTTTTGTATAAGTGTCAACTGCCAAATATAGAGTAATTTACTATTACTTGTGTTTTATTAGATAAGATATATCGGAAAACTTTGACCATTTTTTCTGGATTAAGAACTAACAAAAGAGATCATTATTCATTTCTATATTTTAGTAATGTTAATTAATTATTATAGCGGTCAGCTCCGTTACAGAAATAGTTTAATACCACTATCAGTCAGTATATCACACATGAAAGTAGAAGAATATATGTATCTAACTAATTCTGAAAATTTATGGTAACGATATTCTCCTTGATTGATGTGCAATTTTAACCTTGTATACATCACAATGGCACACACATAATAAAAGGTATAAAATATTAATTCATCCATCGATCATAAACAAGGTGTACCCAAAGCAGGAAGCATGATCCATTACGAAGGATGTTTGTTTCCACTTAAAAATCTTTCTAGTTTATTTTTTCTTGTCAAAATTTAATTAGGTTTGTTACATCTATTTTTGTCACTGCTCATTCAGGTATAATTATCTAGTGATATGGTAGCATAGATTTGTGTGTTAATGGGAAAATGAGCCTTCAGTGTATATTAACACGAATCAGGTAAAAATATATAATTTCTTCTATATGAAATACATTTGTGTAATACTAAGACTACCTTCTCGATAGTAAACTTAAGACCCAAAAGGAGTATAATTTTATGATTCAAACTATATTTCTACTCAAGCTATTTTTGACGAGCCCCTTGTAGTATATGTTCTTACTGTATTAATATAACTAATTAGAACTACTTAGCTTGAAGAAACTAATTCTATGCAAAAATCATATTTCAAAGCTAGTGGTTATACATTAATAGATTAAATTTTCTTATTAAAATTTTAAATTTATATCAAAAATAGAGACATGCAATTAGATTTGGTAGTAAATACAAAATAAAATTTAGATTTGATTATTTGTCTTTTTATAAAGAAATTTGATATGATTAGTTGTCCTCCTAATTATCCTAATTACATTTACAAGTTTGGTTTACTCCAAAAATCAAACACATCAAAAGCAGAAAATAACAATTAATATAAACGCATTGAAAACGTAAGTTAATGTTGAAATTGAAAAGAAGAAATTATAATGTGAGCTTTGACTTTGTTTCATCAGTTGTATAAATCCAAATTAAATGATACATAAATTTTCTTATTGTTATTAGCTAATTAATTATACAGAAAACGAAAAAAAAAGAAAAAAAATGAAGAAAAATTCAAAGGATCAAATTACCACCACACAGTCATGAATTAGAAATGAACGATCATTACCAATTAAGGCAATAATCTTCTTATTGTTTCCGTGACTTCTTGATCCTACGGTCCAAATCCTCGAAGAACATCTCGATCTCACGGCTCAGATCAATCGGTATGCGGTTAACAACATTAACCGGCGTTAATTTCCGTTTCGTACCGGAAGATCGATTCGGTTTTGGTTTTCTCGGAGCCGGTGGACATAACGTATACTTCACCTCCGGAATCTTGTGATCGGACGATGTTGGAGTCTTGCACCCTTCTTCTTCGTTGACCGTTGGATCTTCGTGATCAGAGTCAGGAATGTCTAATTCGGGTCGGGTCGGTAATCGGATCTTCTCCACGTCTTCTTCTTGGATCTCTTTGACGCAGCAGATCTCTGCCATTAGACAAGTTTTACAGAGAGAAAGAAGAGAGAAAGAAAAAAGAGAGAAGAAAGAGAGAGAGATTACGTGCGTTGGATCCGAAGCTTGAAAGCCTCCATTTCAACTAACTAGTGATCTGTCTCCCAAGTGGCGGGATTACATAAAATGTTTATTTATTTGATTTTTTTCTATTATAGGTTCAATATATACATTGTATATGTATACTTATTGTTGTTGACAAAAAATGTATGCTATATCTATCTAAATTGATGTCCAAAAAAAAGTAAAATAAATTATCTATGTAAATTAATATTTAGCAGTAAACTAGAAAAAGACCTGTCTAATGAAAATCAAATATATGATCTAAAACTATATACAAAACATACTTTACAGTTACAAATTATTTTTTTTAAACACTTACAAATATATGACTTAACACTGTTTACAAACCACAATCTGAATATGCATGCATGCAAAGAAATGTATATTTATAAAACACATATCATGACTAGTTTTGGATGTCCCGTTCCAGAAGCTCTGATAAGAAGAAAAATAAATTGAAGTTTTTTTTCTCTTTTATAACGAATAAATTCAAGATTTTGAAATCGTAATTTAAAATACTGCAGTTTTTCAAAGCGCTAAAAGTATTTGCAGAAACACAATAGTGTTTTATTTTAGATGATATAAACTAATTTTTCTCGATGATTTGATTAGTCTTGTTGACTTTAAGAATAATGATCTTGGTGATAAAAAAAAAACATCCGGCTTTCTTTACCACTTGTTGATATTTGTAACAATTACGGATTTTTGTTTAATTAAACGGAAAATATCGAAAAACAAACGAAAAGGTAAAAAATTTTGTACACAAACTTTGATGCAAATCAGACGCACGTGCCTTTGCTTTGCATGGGGTCCTCGCGATATTTTTTTGAAACTTCTCTATGTTTTAGTTTCTTATGTTTCTTCAATCTTCAGATATACAATGTCGTATATGGTAAAAATTTCCCAATATCGTGAAAGAATAATTTTCTCAGATGCTTCCTTTATCGTGCACGCAAGTAATGAATCACCAACTAATAATTGACTTCGCACTAATTAATTTGTGTTCTCATCGTTTCTTTCCTTATCAAACACGAAAAATTATCTTTTTATTTCTTATATATTTCTCGAAAACATTATTGCCTATATAACGGCCTCTCTAAAGAAAGTGATGTTTAATTTACCATAAAAAAAACTTTTAGATGTTACTTATAGATTTAAAATGTAAACTGAATTAATGATAGTAATTTTCACAAGCTAATGATACTACTTTAGAGGATTTCTGTATATTTAGATAATAAAATAATCTTTGTAAGCTAAACTTGTACATGTATCAAATTATTTTTAATTTACTATTTTAAATTAGATTTCTTGATAACTATTTTACTGTTTTGTGATAGGAGTAGAAAACAAAACATAAGATTACCATTAAATGCAGCAATAATTTGGGGTATGACTATGACTACTTACTAATCATACCCCTAAGATTGAGATCTCCAAATTGCAGACGCAACCTTTCATGTTCAAAACCAATAACAATCCACACAAGACTGTTCTAAAATGTCTATTTTTTTCTTTCCATTTTGAATATTTGTTTTATCCATCATTACTGTTGTAGTTTTACTTGTTATTATTAACATAAACATTTGAAATATCGATGTTCTTTAGTATAAATTAATATATGAGTGATACTCGTGGAAAATTATAACTTTGGATTCCTCAGCCGTAAAATGTGAACCACTTTAGATTTGGTAAACTTGCTATACGCTAAACGACGACTACCAGAACCACCATCCAAAGTCCAAATTAACAAATTGTGAAATATATAGATGTAAGTAAATTAGGGGATTAAGTATGGATTAAAAGGTGTAGCAAAGGATAATGAAAGATTGGCGACTAGGCATGTGGTGCGATGACTACGCACATGGGTGCTCATCATGTCCTCCATCTTTCACGTTTTGTTATTTACTTTTTTTAGCTTAATAAATTATACTTATGATTGGGTCAAAAATTAGGAGAAAAAATATCTCTCAAGTACAAAATTTATATTTTCATAAATGTATATAGTACAATTAAAAGTCGCGAGAGAAAGTTGCAAACATGATCAAATAACATGTTTATGCATTAGCCAATTTAATGAAAAAGATAACAAGATCGTACAATCGAAATTCTCAACCTCTTACAAAGCATATACAATAACAAGTTAAAATAAGACTTTTTGAGCTTTATCAGCTTATATTCTAAAAATAAATATATCTTGGTATAATTTCCAAAGTTTTGTAGTATCATTAAGAAATTTTTGATCAGGTTTCCAATTAATTGATTCCAGTGATTACAAAATTATATTAATACAGATTTTTTTTTCTGTTTTCAAGTTACAAAATATCCAACTAGAGTGTTAACGTCGTCAATAAAATTATCTATGTGTGTGTATATATATTGATATATGTATATAGAATTCAAAGAGAGTGGTTTCTCTCTTTTTATATAGCAAAGGTGGTGTGCTTTTTACACATGGAGAGAAAAGAAAAATGAGATACTTTATGACATCAACCGATGCTGCTTAGACATATATGAATCAAATCCCACATGCAAATTTTGGGACCATTTCTTTTGCTTGGTTTTTACCCACTCTATCTAATGATCATGATCAGTAACAACTATTATTCACCTCACCCTCTAAATAATCACATCCGGAAACTATCTAATGATCATCATCAGGAAACTAAACTGAGAAAGTCTGAAAAAAACAAATTGTGCTTTGATGTTCATAAATTGATAATCAAGTCGTCAAATCTTTTAATTCTTTTACACGTTATGAACCATCATATTTTCAGAATCAACGATTATATATGTTTTTCACGTTAATTTTATGCAGTTTTATAATTTATTTGTCCCTTTGTAAACAAAAGAGAAAACAGCTTATTAATGGAGTTTACCTTAAAACAAAGTACTAATAGTATAAACTAAAGTCAAAACATATAGTAGTAAATTAGATAAAGGTTGGGATCTGGGTCCAGAGATTCTAATTGAATGCTTTCATTATCTTATAAAGCTTTATTTGTGATTCCCACATCTTTTAATGAAAATCGCTTTGCAGTGTATATTCTTAAGGACACGAGACAGCTTTGTTGTCTATTTGTGTAGGACATGCTTAGTCTTTTTCCTCTAATAATTATCAAGGAGGACCATTAAAAAAAGAACAATATATATAGAAAACTTTTAATATACATTTTCATTAAACTTAAAAAATGATAGAATATGTGAGAAATAATAATATGGGGATAATTTTAGAAAACCTTTTCCGTTTGACAATAATTCAAATTCATTCGTAGTCATATCAATATCAGCTAGGCATTATTACCAAAACAAGAAAGACACACACATCTGTGCAGTTGTTATCAATTATAGAGTGATAATTGATCTGGTTAGCATGACTAGTGAAATTGACAAGATAATAAAGCGAAGAAATCACTTTACATAGGAAAATTTTGATCACTACAAAAGTTTTGGGTCTAACAGTAGTTAAATGAAAATATTGAGGACTAATCGAAATATCGACTTTTTAAGGTATGAGAATTACAAATATATATAAATACAGGGCTTTCTTGTTACAACTTACTTGGGCTTTAGTAAAAGCCCAACATCAATCTTGATACGTTGACTTCGATTTGACTCCTCGTAAGTTTTCTCCGATGTAATCTCACCGTCTTCTTCAGCTCACTCAATTTTCCGGGAAAATCCGATTTCCGTTGTGAATTATTCGTCAGGCAACGAAAACCCATGATTGATCCGCGAATGTGATTCGGATCCGATTGGTTCCTTTTGTGGGAAATTAGAGGGAAAAAATGGGGAAATTAGCCGTTGCAGCGATCACGAGCTTGTGGGTGATTCCGATGTCGATTATCGTCAATCACATTGTTCCTGAACCCTACATGGTAAAAAAAAACCTTTTTAGAACTTGGGTTCCTCTATCTCTCTGATTTTGTGTTGATTACTGCATCTGTTGAATTTTGCAGGACGAGATATTTCATGTGCCTCAAGCTCAGCAATACTGCAATGGGAATTTTAGGAGCTGGGATCCAATGATCACTACCCCACCTGGATTGTAATACTCTCTTTTTGAATCATCCCTTCTTACGTAGATTCTCAAGTAGTTACCTTTAAGTAAAGTCTGGATTTTTCAGTGTATGTTGATGCTAATTTGTGTTGTTACTGCTTCTTTAAGCTGTTACTTGTTCATGTTACTATGTAGAGGATTAACTTAGAGTTTGAAATTTTACATCTTTTGAATTGAAAATGTTGATATAAACCTTTCTTTTGCAGGTACTATCTTTCACTAGCACATGTTGCTAGTTTGTTTCCAGGAATGTTGTTGATGGAAAATACATCTCAGTCCTTTTCAGAAGCTTGTTCGACATCTGTCCTGCGGTCTACAAATGCTGTTTCTGCAGTATTGTGTGGTGTTTTAGTGTATGAGATAATAAGATTCTTGGGGCCGAATCTTAGTGATAGAAAAGCGACTTTTATGGCGTTAGTCATGTCGCTTTACCCTCTCCATTGGTTCTTCACTTTCCTATACTATACAGATGTTGCGTCCCTAACCGCAGTTCTTGCCATGTACCTTACTTGTTTGAAAAGACGATATGTGCTCAGTGCATTGGTAAGTGATTTGAAGCAAAATTAGTGAATTTTTGTTATTGTTTGAACTTAGAGTTACGACTATGTAGGCAAATTTATTTCGGGTTTGTCCTTGCAGTTTGGCACTTTAGCAGTTTTTATCCGACAAACAAATGTAGTCTGGATGCTTTTCGTTGCTTGCTCAGGTATTCTAGACTTCACCCTTGACTCGTCTAAGCAAAAAGGAAAACAAGAAGTAAATCAAGAACTGCATCAGTCTAGTAATAAGAAAGGAGCAACTTTGAGATCAAATCTTAGAAAAAGAAAATCTGATATCAGCTCAGACACTTCAGACCCTTTTAACCACGGTCAAACTGTTCCTTCAACAGAGGATACTTCAGGTAGGCTTCTTTACATGTTTTGTTTATAGTTTGGCGAATTTATTGCATTTCTCAAGGATAAGCATAAATGTTCCTCATCTCTTACGATATCTACGTTTAAAAATGCAGACTTAGTGTATGATATTTATACTGTAATCTCAACATCTTGGAATCTGAAGTGGAGGATTTTGATCAAGTTTAGCCCTTTTATCTTTGTTGTGGTGGCGTTTGGTATTTTTATCCTCTGGAACGGGGGTATAGTCCTCGGTATGTTGATTCAATTTACTTATTTACTACTCTCTGTATTTCCTTGAACTGTAATTTTTTGGTGTCTATTGCCTTTTTACTAATCCATCAATTCAAATTCACAGGTGCAAAAGAGGCTCATGTAGTTTCACTGCATTTTGCGCAGATAATGTATTTTAGTCTCGTTTCTGCTCTTTTCACTGCTCCCCTACACTTCTCAGTAAATCAACTGAGACATCAGTTCCATCAGCTCCATAGAAATTGGTCATTAAGCCTTATACTAACTCTTGTGGCTCTAGTAGCCGGATTTGTCTCTGTACACTTTTTCAGGTTTGATTTCTGAATACTTCTTAAAACAACTAAAGGCTTTTCTACTTCAGACTCTTAATTCTCTTTACTTTCTGAAAATTCTTTGTAGCTTGGCTCATCCATATCTTCTTGCTGATAATCGCCATTATCCTTTCTACCTATGGAGAAAAATTATCAATGCGCATTGGTTAATGAAGTACATATTAGTCCCGGTATACGTCTATTCCTGGTTCTCAATCCTAACTTTATTAGGTATGTTAAAACCATTTTCTGTAGTATACTTATTTACTTTTCCCATATATTTTGCATTGTGAACCTGACTTATTCTTTCATGATCCGATAGCGAAAACTCGAAGGCAGACCTGGATATTGGTCTATTTCTTAGCTACATGCGGTGTTCTTGTTCCTACTCCATTGATCGAGTTCAGATATTACACCATTCCGTTTTACCTCTTCATGCTTCACTCCTGTGTCAGAAGCAGCAGCTTCGCCACTTGGCTTCTCATCGGAACGATTTTTGTCTCTATCAATGTGTTTACAATGGCAATGTTCTTGTTTAGACCGTTTAAGTGGAGCCATGAAGATGGTGTCCAGAGGTTTATATGGTAGGGACAAGGTTTATTATACTCTTTTTGATGCTATTGTTTGGTTCCTCAGAAACTGTTAAGAGTTCATGATGTTTTCTGTTGTTATAAAAACATACGTTTTAAGGTTTCTTTTTGTCAACTCGAGTACAATAGTTAGGCAGGATTCGGGATTTGCCATGTGGCTATAAGTGTCTCTGTTATTAATACTATAACCACATGGCAAAAACAACATACGTAATAGTCACATTAATCTGGAAAGTGGTTGGTTTATGTGAGAATTTAGGCGAGTCAATGTAGCAGAGAATTTCCACAGTCATGGGAACGAGTCTTTGAGATCTGTTAGAAGTAGATTACAGTGGAATGTTTTTTCTTTTGATTGAGTCCTAATGTTTTAGTAGTTTTACCAAACTCAGAAAAACAAACAGGAGAAGATATTTTGAAATAAATGTTATTTAACCCTCTTCAGTTTCTTTTCATTACTGAAAGTCTAAAACAAATAAATTAAGACAGCAATATAGGTCGACAATGATAATCGCAAAATCCCTTTAAAAAATATTTGTTTAGTTTTCCTTTTATATACCGTGACTGAAGTAAAAAAAATGTGAATATGATAACATTTTAAGATAGATTATGATTAAAAAAATATTTCCTCAAAGTGACAATAAAATCATACTAGAAATCTTGGAAAAGTCACATTTTGTATATTTCCTAAACAAGAAAAAAACAAAAACAAAACCAAAATTGTCGTTTGTGAACTGAAAACTGGTAGTCGGAGGAAAAAAGACTTTAAATTGAAATCTGTGAGTAAAAATTGGATTTAAGTTAAGATTTTTATCTAACCATTGACAAATTGTCCAAACGCGTCTTTCGACTTTTTCAGATGAAAATAAATGACAACCATTAGAAGTTGGGATTTACAGGCTTTTGAGTGTCCAATAGTTTGAATCTTAATAATATTTTTTTTGAGGAATATATAAATAGAATTCTAGACTTTTTGGTATGGGGAAATATTTTCTGAAAAGGACTGCCAATTTATGTTCTATGTATAAAATCTCGTTGGAAAACAAATTATGACGATAGTACAACTCATGATGGACTAATTCAGAATTTCAGAACTATATAGCTATATAGTGTTTACTGTTTACATCTTTTCAAATAATATTGACATTAAAATCTTCTACATTATACATGTTAGAAAAGTAGAAACTAATAAATGGATTTGATATAAGCAAATACATAAATAAAATCATATGAAAAATATATATGCCACTTTGGTGTATTTTCACTAAACTATATAGTAACATAGATACAAGTACAACATATGAAAAAATTATGGAAAAAAATAAAATCAAATTGAGAATAAGAACTTTTAATCGGAAAAAATCATCAACCCGAGTTATTGTTATTCTTCAAATGATTCAGATTCATGAAAAAACAATAATATTCACATTGATGATCTCCATATTCTTCCTTCAAGAGAGATCACTATCACAGAGACATCATCGTGATACCTCCTACGATCTCCTTGCGGTATCTCCAACAATTCATGAAAATCCATACCTAAAATGAAACAAAAACAAACAAAGATCAGATTTCAACAATATTCAGATATTTGGCGTTTCTTTTATAAAAACACACACTATTTTATGTTCTTACCAAACTTGTTGGCAGCACGAAGGAGGACTTCTTGGATTAAGTGTTGAGCTGGATCGCCTTCAGGGAAAGCAGAGATGAAAGATTCAACCTCGAAAATGGCTTCTTGGTTAGAGAAATATTCATACAATCCATCAGAAGATAGGATTAGGAATTTGTCACGTGACGTTAGCTTGTGATGACATAATGATGGTGAACATGTAATATATGGTGATGTCCCGATATAATCGATCCTGAACATCTCTAAAAGGGCATCGTTCCATTTAGGCTGCGGCAAAAAAAAACTCAACATTAAATACAATAACATTAGTCTAAGGTTTGGTTCATATTACAAACCCCATAATACAAAAAAATTTATACATAATCTAACGTGTAGATCTTGAGTGATGTTATTACCTGTTTGAGAAAGCCAGCTCCAAATGCACGAGTGACCTTAAGATAACCTTTAACTCTATCATTCTCTACGGCACAATCATCGTCAGGATGTTCCTTCTTGATTCTTCTCACTTCCTATCCTCATAAAACAAAACCTATATCAATTTATATATCACTCTAATTACAACAAAAACTCTACTTATCTGTTTACTAATTAATTACCTCTTCAATTCTTGTGCTATGTTCCATGTTAAGTTGTAGAGGAACCAAAGTATTACGCATTGCTCCATTCATCAAAATTTCTTTATCTTCTAATGAACTATCTTCTCTTATTCTCTCCAACTCTTTTTGCCTCTTTCTCCCGGTTGCTAAATTAGGTTTCCGGCCTAAAACCGCTCGGCTATCCCCGACATTCATCACGTAAACGTCTTCTCCTTTCATCAATGTCACGAGAACACAAGACCCCATCAATGCTAACTCTGGATTCTCTTTAACCATTTGATCAGCTAGCTCTAAATACGCGTCTTCGGTTTTCCTCAAAGCTTGTAAAAGAGCTTTAAGAACATCTTTATGGTTTGTTGTCGTCGAATTTGATCCTTTCTGATCACACCTGTTATCAGATTTGGTCTTGTTATTTGACTTCTTCTCCCATTCACATCTCCATTTCAAACTCTTCGCTTGGTTTCTTGCACCGGAAGCAACTGCATCATCATTGTTTATCACGGGACAATTCTCTTTTCCTGACTCGGGATCTTCCTCATCAGAACATTTTCCGGTTTTGGTCATGCCGTTTTCTCCTAAAGATCTAAGCTTTTCGTCGTTCCAAAGTAACCCATTGAGCTCCTTTTGCACGGCGGTGTAAAGATTGTTGAGGAGATAATCCGGCGCATCTGGACCACTGAATCCGTCATAGATTCCGACAAAGACCCATCCGTTGTCTTCAGATACAACCACGTGTACACGATCCTCCCCTGCTTTCCCCTGAGCCCATTGAACATCTAAAACAGAGTTCATGCTCTGTTTTTCATCTTCTTCTTCAAGATCAGATTTAGGGTTCTCGTTGCTTCGTGAGGAAGTAATCACAGGTTCATGATGAAGACGACCAGAATCTGATGAATCAGAGCCGTTGATCGGCTCGATCACACTCTTCTTCAAGCGAGGTTTATTGTTGTTAGAGATTAGATTCGCGAATAGTGTTTTGAATGTGAGAAAATTCTTCTTCGATTTAGGTTTTTTTCTGATCTTCTTCGGTTTCTCTTTCTCCGTCTTCTTCGTTGATTCAATCGGACCCGAATACAACCCGCTTTCAATCGGACCCGATAAAAATCGTCGCTCAAACGGAGCTGACCCGAGACCCGACTCGTTAACAATTGGACCTGATTGCCACGTGGAGCCACGCGGCACAGGCTGGAGTGGTAAAGAGGCAAAATTACCGGAGCTCTCGAATGCGGAGGCGGAGACTGCGGAGCTGTACGGACAATCAGAATCCGATGACAGAGCTCCGGAGAGCGCCGTTGAAGGATTTGCGCTGACCGATGCGCCGGAGATTGAACGGAAAGTGGTTTCTTGGATATGATCTGATCGGAGAGGAGACTCCGGCGAAGGTAATACTACTCCGGGGAGATCTGGTCGAATATAGCAGAAAGAGTGGCCAAGTCCATCGTGAACGAGAGATACGTCGTAACGCCGGGAAATTTCTCCGGCGAGAGTTCCTGTACAGCAACCGGTCAAAGTGGTGACTCCATTTCCCATTTGTTTAAGAGAAGTGAGAGATTAGAATCTTTAAAACGATGTCGTTTTTCTCTAGCCACTTGAATCGGCGTTGTTCATGAAAAGGAGATGCTTGAGAATTGAGTTTGGTTGAATATATGTTGGAAGTTGGAACCAAATGAAGAAGAAGAGACAGAGTCACATAGGTGGGAGAGAGAAAGTGAAGAGTTGACTTTGTGAAGTTTTATTCTTTAGGGATTGGTTTATTCTAATTGTTAGTGGAATTAGTAAAATTATACTACAAAATACTTTTGGCCAAAATCTTTTCTATTAATTATTACGAACCTAAAGATTAGTTTGATTTAAGTTCAGATTATTTATATATTTATTGATATACGTCTTTTTCTTAAAAAAAATTGTCCAAATTAAGAGATTTTAGTTATAATTGATCTTATTGTTGTTTTTTTTTTGTGGGCTGAAGTTGGCACAATTTTTTAATTTCTAACCCAAGAAAATTCAAATCCTGTTAACATTCTGATTCGGGAATGCGCTATCCGATTCGGTTTGACTAAACCAACGTGCAATATCGAAGAAATAAAAACAAAATTATACTAACATATATAATGTTTTTGGTCTATTAAAAAACAGATGTTTTTTATACGAAGGAGTTGACTTTTGAGGAAGAGTGTGGTGGTTTTGTAAGAGATCAGAAAAGAAAGTAATTTAAGTATTAATGGCAAAAAGTCAAATGACTTGATAATGGGTTGAAAGCAAATAGCCAAATACAAATAGTATAAAAATATAGTACCATCTTGGAAATGAAAATAGAAATTACGTTATGGTTTTATCATTACGTGGAGAGTAAAAAAGAACGAATTTTACAAGACTACCACATTAACTCTATAAACTTCAAATATTCAATACACCCAATAAAATTTGCATGTGACATTTAGTCGCGAATAAATCACAAATGTCGTAAAACGATATATTTTCTTTAGACAGATAATCAGAGCAAATTTACAATTACACAAAATAAAAACTAAAAACTTTTTCTATATTTGTTAATTTTTATTTGGTTCTACAGGGAGGTTATTGAAGAATTGATATATACGCACTACCAGTTTCACATTTTAAAAAGAAAAGGGAGGTTAATATTATTGTGCCAGATATTGAAAAAGGGGCTAAAAATTGTCCTGAGCTGGGCCAATTGGTCAATCGTCAGCCCATTAAGGAACCCATGAAAAATCAAGATTATTATAGTTAGCCCATGTTGTTATAAGGCCCATTTATTCATTTTAATATACAAAACAAGATAAATAAATCCAAAATTCGTGAAAACGGCAAATTTCTGAAAGTTCATGTTACGCACGCACGCATGGTTCCGCTCTGTCTTCTCTCTTTCTTTCTTTCGCCATGGATATGGCAACCGAGAAGACGATGTTCCACACAAATCCATAAACATTTCACCTTTCCCACAAAGGTAACCACATTAATTCCGTTTCCAAATTGTGTCCATTTCGTGTATATATGATTGGGTAAATTGCCAAAATCACGATTACCGTTTTGGATTTGGGATCACCATTGATGACCTTGTACGTTGTAGAATGCGTATAAGTACGTTTTATGTTATTACTTAGTGTCTTCATTATTTGAAATTTAGATATATGTGAACGGTTTCATGCTCTTCAACCTTCACAATCTGGGTAATGTAAAAGATTGATCCAAAGTTCAATTCTCTGACCATTAAAATGTTCTGCTTCTGCAAAATTCTTATTCTGTTTTCGTTATAAATTTTGCTGGAGATTGATGTGTTTTATGGCTTATGTTTTGTTTTTCAGGTTTGATAAAGTTATAGCTTGAGTGAGTTTTTTTTTTTTTACCACAAGTAACCAATGGGGAAGAACTTGCGTCACAAAGTTACTTGCTCCCCAATCCAAAACCACCCTGGATTCATGTGGGGTCTATTTGACATTCTTAAACACAACCATTGGCGTTACATCAAGAAACGACTTCCTCACAAAAGACCCGTTTGTAGAAGAACCGCTCCTGGTAAGACAGTTTTGTTGATTCTTCTGCTCTCTCGTACCTTAGTTTGGTGTTTTTGCCATGTCCTCGTTCCGTTTTAGTACTTCAAAAGATAGCACACTTCATAATCTCAAATGTTTTGGTTTGGTTGGATATATGTGCTTGAAGCCAAGTTTAGTAATAGATAAGTTTATACCCTGGTTCTGTTTAATGTTCTCAGCTCCTATATTAATAAAGGAAGCTCATGACCATAATTGTTTATCTTTTGTAACATTTTCTATTTTCTGCTTTAAGGAACAAAAAACGAAGTAAACAACACTATACCATCATCACCAGATGGTATTCCAGTACCCAAGATCAAGCTGGAAGATAAAACAGATGTAGTAAGTTGATGCAAACTTATTATCTTACAGCGGTATGGTATATTCTTATTAACTCTCTCACCAATGGGACTCATTGCTTTAGGAATCTGTGCAAAGACCAAAGAAGCCTAGTTCTGCAGTAAAGTCCAAAGAGTCTTCCAACTCAGGAGAGAAAACAAAAAAGAAGCATAATCCAGAGGAGAAGTCCAAGAAACTTAATTCAGAAGAGAGGTCAAGAAAAACACATTCTGAAATCAAAAGGTCTGTGAAAGCTTTGATCAAGGCACTTGTAATAGAGGACAAGTCTAAGAAGAAAGGCCGTCACCACCGTAGCTGTACTTATCCTGTCCAGTCAAACTCAAAAGAGAAGGATTCATTGAGTGAGGTTGGATCTTCAGATAAGAATTCCTCAAATGGTGATGAACGTAACCGTGTCTTTAACAAGAAGGTTGGCATTTCACCCGCGGTTGGTTCGTTGAACCCGCTTTATCTCATGTCTGAGGAATCAAGCAACAGTGACAGTGAAGAGTTTAGAGTAGATAACAACATTCAAGTTGATGATAACACTGATGGAAGCAAATCAGATTTTGATGAAAAAGAGTTTAAGAAAAAAGAGAAGAGTGATGATGAGGAAGCTTGGTTTGACCCAAAGATGAGACACACCAAGGGCTTCTCAGAAAATGATGATGATACATCACCTAGAAGGTCAAAAGCATGTCTTGATGCTCTTAACTTGATACACATGAATAGAAACTTCTTGTTAAAGGTATTGCAGGATCCGGGTTCTCCTCTAGCCCGGCATTTCCAGAGCCAACAATCTTTTAGCTCCAAAACTATGACTAAAGCTGGATCCTTTCCTACTCATGGTATCAATAGAGAGGATCATAATAAAGCGTTTGACCCGGTGGGAGATGTCGATAAAATACCGATGTCTCCTCCTTCCATAGCTGCAGAGCACAGAGCTGATGGGATTCAGAAGATGAATGAAACAGTGTTGAAATTGGGTGATGAAGATTCATCTGGTTCTGGTTATGCAAGGAAGCGAGGAAAGAACCAAGTTGTGATCAAACGTTTCAAGGATCTAAGACAGAAGATAAAGCATGTGATTAATGAGAACAAGAACGAGAAACACCGTATCACTATGGATGCTGTGTTGGACAAAGTACCTCGGAAGTACGGTTTTTCGAAAGATTTGAGAGACGATATTTTCGAACACTTGAAAGGAAACTCTGCAGCTAAGAACAACAACAAAGCAGAAGGTACAAAACTGAAGCAAATAACAAGAGCTTCGTCGCTGTGTGGTTCGCTGGATAGATATCTTCAGCTCTATGAGTGTAGCTTCCAAAGAGAAGCGAAGAACAGTAGTAATTCAGAGAAATCAAAGATGGAGTTAGAGGAATCAGCGTTGCCTTCTAAGAGAGCTCCTAAATTCTTGGGGAGGATTCTTTCGTTACCTCAAATGAAATTTCATGCTTTGAAGATTGATGACCTTACTGTCCAATCAATAGAGGAAGAACAAGATGGCTTGGACAACATTTCAGAGATCTCAGAAGATCACTCTCAGTCTTCAGAACATGAAACACTTGACCAAACAATGGATGCTTCTGAGGATTCACCCGTTGATGCAGAAACAGAACAAGACAGAGAGATCTCTACGCTTGACGTTGAACATGAAACAAGATCGTTAAAAGAATCATCAGAAGAAAGTCCTAATAACGTTTCTACAGTTGATATTGACGAAAATGCTTCTGTATTTGATATCTCTCGAGGTATGTATATATCTTTAACATTCAATCATTTCTCCATATCAAAGTTTTCCATCAAATTGAGAAAGTTATTTTTTTTTTGTTGCTCAGATTTAGATACAGAGACTGTCTCAACAAGCAAACAATTAGATGAAGAAGTCCTCAACATAGATGCACAAGATAAAGTGAAATTCAACTATGTAAGAGACATTCTCGAGATCTCCGGTTTCAATGCACCAGAATCTCTCTCAATGTGGCAATTAGATTACCAGCCACTGGATCCATTAGTCTACGAAGAAGTGACAACGACAACAACAGGATGTATGTTCCAAGATCCAGAATGTTCAAGAAATGAAGAAGAAGGCGGTAACTGCAACCACTTGCTTCTTTTCGATCTAATCAACGAGGTACTAATCGAAATCTACGAAAGGTCTTACCATTATTATCCTAAACCGTTATCATCCCTATGTAAGATCCATCCAATGCCGGTGGGGTATAGTGTTTTGAAAGAGGTTTGGGTTAGAATAAGCTGTTACTTGCGTTACAAGCCATACGACGAACAACAATCGTTTGATAAGGTTATGAGTAGGGATTTGTCGAGAGACGATGGATGGATGGATTTGCAGTTCGAGAGTGAATGTGTTGGGATTGAAGTTGAGGATTTGATCTTCGAGGAGCTTCTGGAAGAATTGCTTATATCATGTTAATAGGCATTCAAGAACTCGAATCATTTCTTCATTTTTCTTCTACTTTGTTGCTTTGCTTGGAGTTTAAGGTACATAAAAGAGAAAATATGGTGTTTGTATGAGTTTTTGTTGTTGTTTATGATAAAACTTTGTTTAAAAGAAATTGTAGAGGATAAATTTTTGGAATATACAAAAATATTTTCAGGTGATTGATACATTCATAGTTTATATAATATGGTATACTATGGTATAATAACATTGTGCTACAAGATTTTAACAAAAGCCCGTCTAGCTCAGTTGGTAGAGCGCAAGGCTCTTAACCTTGTGGTCGTGGGTTCGAGCCCCACGGTGGGCGATACTTTTTATGCGATTTTGAGATTTGTGTCTTAAAATGTAATCGTGATAATATTAACTACGCAACTGTTCATTTCAATTCTTGTGAACGTGTAAACCTCGAAACTACACAAATCAAATCACGAGATCCTTTCCTTTTTTCATATAGATACTCTTTTACTTTTTTATAGAATTAGACTTATCGACACTCCATGATGATTCCCATATGGATGGTTCTCATATTTTTAACATTACTTTTTACATAGATCGAATTTTTGGAAATGTATCGAAAAAAGAGGAGAGATTCGATTCAAATACCCACATAGAACGGACAAGGTCAATAATGGGCCCACTATTCTTTTGAGAGCCCATCTCAACAAGTTGAATCATCTTTTTTGTGTACTCTCACTTCACCTTTTGACAAAAAGTCATGGAAGCCAAACTTTGGAACACTACTTTACTTTGCCAACATCTTGTTTTGTTGAATACCTTTTTCAAATTGGAAACCAAAGACATATCTAAAGGGAAAACCTGTAGGACAATAAAACAAAGAAGTGATAGCTAAAGTCTAAACTAATCTCAATATATGTAAATCAAAGAGATAACTAATGAAAAATATGAAAATTTTCGCGAGGATTAATGAACAAAGGAATTTTTTTTTTTCCTTCTAAAATTTTTTATTAGACAATTGGTATTACAATGACAACTACGAAGCTAATACAAAACTTCGGAAACCAACTTATTACATAAGCAAAATTATGTGTCATATACTGAAAATTACGAAACTGAAAAAGTGAATTTAACGATTTTTCCTTTCGATAAGCTTTATTCGCTAACATGTTAACATGTTAGAACATAGAAAATATTGAAAAAAAATTTATGTTTAAATTGTCAAATGGAAATATACTTTACACTTTTATTTGTATTAATTGTTACTTTGCTCTCCTAGTTATAAAGAAGTAAAGTCTATGATTTTGTTACTTCTTTTTTTCTTGTAAATCTTTATACATGTAAAAAGCTTTTGTTTCCAACTCTAATCCTCAATATTTTATTTTTCTGTTTATTGGAAAAGGGCTGTAAACTAAAATTATTTACTTGAGGAACGATTATTTAGGTGATAAGAGTGGACAAAGATCGTTGACACGTGGACGGTCTACAAATTCTAATTTTGCCTATAAATATCAAAGCTCCTGAATATGTAAGTTTCATTCACTGATTATCGTTTAAGGCAAATTAAGATCATCTTCATAAATCTTCTCAGATCTCTTCCAATTTTCTAGAAAAAACATGTCTTGCTGTGGTGGAAGCTGTGGTTGTGGATCTGCCTGCAAGTGCGGCAATGGTTGCGGAGGGTACGCGTTTCTCGATCTCTCATAATTCTGATTCTTCTGGTGTTTCTTGTGATTTTCTGAATCAAAAACCCTAATTTCTCGATGAGATTATAATACAATTTTAATCAAATCTTTCTGGTTTTAATTATTCATCATTTTTAACCCATGATCTTTATTTTTTTTGGGGCTTTGTACAGTTGCAAAAGGTACCCTGACTTGGAGAACACCGCCACCGAGACTCTTGTCCTCGGTGTTGCTCCGGCGATGAACTCTCAGTACGAGGCTTCCGGCGAGACTTTCGTTGCCGAGAATGATGCTTGCAAATGCGGATCTGACTGCAAGTGCAACCCTTGTACCTGCAAATGAAGAACTTCATAAACCCTAAGTCTGTAATAACCCTAATGTTATGTTAGGTTTGCTTATATGTAATAATTGGCTGATTTTTCCGGTAGTTTTGCCGGCGACGTTGGTCTTTCTCTTCTTCTGTGTGTGTTTTTATGGTTTGGTCATTAAGATATCTCTGCAAAGTTTTATCTTTGTGACTTTATTAATCCTAAGACTATTATGGGTTTGTATTAAAGTTTGCTTCTTTCTTGCTCACTACACAATTAAGATTCAAGCCCATTGTCTCTCTGGTTATAAAGCTTAAACATACAAGAACAGACAATAATGAAATTACACGAGATAGAACTGATATAATACACAAGTGTTGTTGTTTGCTAGAGACAACAACTAAGGTGTTGTTGAAGCAGAAACTGGCTTCTCGAGGACTCCTTCAGTGGCTTTTTTGAATAGGTTATGTACCTGTCTTGAGGTGAAACCGATCTTTTCTAAGTCGGTAAGCTGTTGAGAATCCATACATTTGGTTAGTAGATGACAGATAGTTTAGCACTAAACGCTCAAATTTGGGGAGAGATATTGAGTGTGTTACCGATTTTAAAGGGCTTGTTTCTCTGAGTTCAATGATGTACTCAGCCATCTTCTGCCCAATTCCCTGAAAACAAAAAAATGAAACAGAGCTACATGCAGTGAAATCAATAGAGACTATGGAAGTAAGGTTACCTTTAATTCCCTTAGCTCCTCTCTGTGTGTTCATAAATTAATATATGAATGAAGTTAGTTCTTGTGTGATCCTAAGGGTAATGAAGAATCAAAGGTAGGCAGATGAAACTGGAGGCTATTATTACCTGTTGGCTGTGTTCAAGAAGTGAATGTACTCTTTTATGAGAGAGGTCTGTGATAAGAAAGTAAATTGCATAGAGAATCAGATTTCTAGTGTTCTTGTCAAATATACCATGATTTTGGGAATGTTGATACCTTTAAATTATTGCTCCATGCATTGAACTTCTGGCAAGTGCCTTCCATCTGCATAATTTCAGGGTTTGTAGAAAGAAAAGGTGTTTTTGGGGTCATTGGCTTCAGAAAAGGAGAGCTTCCGTGTGCTGAATTTGGTTTTGCATTGGAGTCTATTGGAGATAGAGCTTCTCGAAGAGGACTCAGTTCAGTATATTTCTTCTCGACATCCAATGTGTTATCTAGAATAAACGCACACAAAAGTAAGGAGAGAAACGAAATGTCCAGATTCTTCATCAATAAGTGGCTCAAGAAAGCAAACCTCTCAAGCTTGCTTCTGATACCAATAGATTCTCTTCGCCAGATGTGTCTCTCTCATCTTCTTTGGTTGGAGAAGCTAACTGCAGATTCCGTATAGGTTCCTGGATGTTCAGAGAACTCCATCACTTAAAAAGATTCTTATGTTGTATGAAAGTATAAATCCAAATGTGGAGTAGAATATAATATACATAGAGAAACTAGCTATATCGATGTTATTCACAATGAATGCAGAAGAGCATACCCATAAATGTGAAGCAGCAAGAGTTTCCACACCAAATAAGTTTCTTGCGGTCACAAATGCGTCCCTGTGCATGAGTAAAGTATGAGGGAAGTGGTTTTAAGATGTAGAACACTTAAAAACTAGACCAGACCATTCAAAGGGATACCTCTGTCCTGTGCCGGCAAGCTTAGCACTTTCTGCAATGGCTGATCTATGACAGAGTAATTTCTTGACTGAGCTTTGAGAAATTGAAGTCTGGTTTGTACCCATCAATGGAGACCGTATTGCCATCATTCTATGCGCGCTCTTCATCTTGCCTTTTGATTCAAGCCAAGCTTGCAGTTTTGCTTCCATGTCTATCTTAACCTTGGGGGTCTCTACCTTGGGATTCAGAGAAACATTGTTTGAGATGTGCCTTGACCTTGCAGCCAGGCTAACGGTGCGAAGAGATTCTTGGTATTCTCCAGGATTCTATGACAACCAAAAGAAGCAAATAGATTCATCACATTAGCCACTTAGGATATATCCTGATCAAAGCAATGAACCCAACTAACAACAATAGCTAATCTTCTTACCAGACATGCGACCATGAGAGCCCTACTTGTTCCACCAAGTGAATCCTGCAGTATTCTAGTCAATTTGGTTTCCCTGTATGGCACTCTAGGGAGGTTATTATTCAGTGCATAAACCACATTGGACAATGCAAATAATGACTGATTAATCTTGGCACTCTCTTGTAAACGGATCCCTTCATTGCCTGTCCTTCTATTGTCTTCGTTACCTGCTCAAGCCATAGAGTTTTTTGTTAATGTTGCAGATAAAAGAACATGTAGATGCTCCTCTTACTCTAGCAAATGCTTGGAAAATGGTAAAAACCAACCTGCAAGATCAATCAGATTGATTTTACCAGTGACAAGCCCTTGTGAGGTTACTGAGATCACAAGCACTCCATGGCTTCTACTAGAGACATCATTTAAACCAGTGTGTGCAACTTTCCTCCTCTGAACGCCACACAAATACGCCTCTTGAAACTCAGACATGGACTTAACAGGGACACTAGAAAGTCCCTTAAGATGAACTTGTCCATCTTTATCATCCCAAACAGCAATCTCGTTGTCTTTAACTTCTAGAAGATCCCAACATCTGTCCATGTAAACTTCATAATATGAAATCTCAGCCCTACTCCTTGTCTTCTCGCACATAGACAGAATGGTGGACATGGTCAATGGCATCAGACCTGGTAGCTCATCGATTCCCTGATAATCAAATGCAAAGAGAGCTGAAACCATTACAAGGAAGCACAGACCGAAGAGAATCCAATTAAGATTCTAACCGTAAATTCTAAATTGTGAAAGTTAATAGCTTTTAACAGACCTGCATCGTAAAAGTCTTTCCGCTTCCGGTGGCTCCATAAGCAAGCACAGTAGCATTGAAACCATGAAAGATCCCAGGAATCAAAGGGCTTACTTCTCTATCGAATATATGCTTCACATTATCATCCTCTCTCCCGTAAAACGCATCCAGCTGATAGCTTTCGTTACGACTGCTCCAAATTACACCGAATCACCAAATCCATATTCAAATTTCTAGTAATAAAGAATCAAAATTGAACAAGGGAAAACCAAAAAGACGATTACCAGCTATCTGGATCTTTGAGGTAAACCGCCACTTCGCTGGTATCTCCTCCATCGCCGCCGATTACGGAAACGCACGATCTCCCGTCACAACTCTCGTCCGAAATCTCCCGGGGAAGAAAAGGACGAACCCTAAGGACGACTCTGACATTAGAAATCGAAGACGAATCTAACAATTTGGTTTTCGCAGGGGTTTTCGAATCCACCATTCTCTGTGTATGTTTGAAAAAAGGAGAGAGATGATTAGTTTCAAAATTTGAGTGATCCGTTGATATTATATTTTTGAATTGGCTTATGTTAAAAAAAAATTTAGAAGGCCTTTTTTGGGCCCATTTATGCTCAGGGTGATTAATACTTTTAGATCGGACGGCTCTCGCTAAAAAACTATGTAATTACCGTTAGATGAGTTATCTCCATGATCCGACGGTTCACACTGGGGAGCCAAAACTGTCGTTTGTTACTTTGAGGTCTAAACTTCGAAACAATCGCCCTCAACGGCAGTTCACGTTCGCTAAAAATCCCATGTGCTTTGTTGACTTTCCCGGGTTTCAATATCTTACCACTAACCATTTTTTTAATATGATTTTCCAAATGTTGATTTTATATAGTTTTGTTTAACTTCACAACTTTTTTTGTTTGACAATTTGTCTATATACTAAACGACTATCATTTCTAATTAATAGACCATGTTAGAACACTCCCATTGGACAAATAATGGAGGTATCTTTAACTAAAGGAAATTCAAAATTAATTGCACAAAACAGATAAATTTCTAAGGAGACACTGAAAACACGATCTTTAATGGGTATCTCCACGTATCAACTAGTATTATTAATTAGTTTAAATAATTTAAAGAAATAAAAATCAAATAAATAGTTAAAGTAAATCATTTGTAGACATTCTCTTCGATTTTACCCACAAAAGATGCTCTTAGAGAGAGTAGTTTGTTTTTAGAAAAGGTAATATTCACATTTTTTCAGTTTTTTTTTTTCTAAATTCAAATTTTTAAGATAAATTAGTATATCAATCATAATTTAGTATGCTCTAACACGTTAACACATCAACAAATAGTACTGTTATTGAAGTTTTTTTCTTTTCTTCTTTTGTTCTTATAATGTTTCTCTATCAAACTTTCTAAATAATAAATAGACGATCCATAAAAAAATGATAATTACAATAAGTCAATTATAACTAAATTAAAAATGATAAACATATAGATCAAGCTTAGCTGTATCCTGTATACATCTATATGTAAGAGGGAGAGGAAGGAGAAGAAGAATATCACAAGTTCACAACTATCCAAAAAATCGTTTAGTAGTAGCCATGTATTCAAATTCAGTGGGTGAGTTTCGTGAGGGAGAAATCGATGGAAAACCATTTCTCATATACACTTTGTTATCTCAAACAGAGAGCCCTTCTTCCGGTGAAGCAGCGGTTGATTCCGATGGTGGGGACGGCCGCCTCTCTCTTGAGCCTCGGATCCTCTGTCCTACTTTACGTCTCAAAGTTAAAAAGTTGAAACCATACACGAGAGATTCAAATCGTAGCTTTTTCCCGATGGTTGTTTCCCCTCACTTCCCTACCATACAAAGCGGTCATGAACAACCCGAGTATATGCTTCATTCCGACAGCTGTAAGCTCCCTTTACTCCCTCTCTTTTGGTGCAACAATAAAAAACGTTCTATTTTCGAATTTATTTGCCGTGCATGCACAACCCAAGAACATGGCAGAAGCTATTACGTTTGTGTCACATGTGGTGACCAGTTCCACAAAGAATGTATTGGTTCTCCACTTGAGTTCAAACACCCTTTTTATCCTTCTCTTTCTCTCCAACTTTACAGTCCTCCCTCCGACCGCGTATTATGCTCATGTTGTCAAAAACGTATCGATGGCATGAATTATTATAGTCCTACCAACAACTTCACTCTGCATATATTGTGTGCATTCAAACCAATACCCTTTGTTATAGATCACCCAAAAAGGCATCCCCATCCTCTCACCTTTTTCCCAAAACAATCTTTTTTACCTTGCCATGTTTGTAGCCTCATTAAAGGACTTATTCCCACCTATGTTTGTGTTCGATGTGTCTTTGTAGTTCATCAAGATTGTATCTATTTCCCGTATGTCATAAAAATATCCCGTCACCACCACCGTATATCTTATACCTCCTCTCTTCCATCCGGAAAATGGTCTTGCGGAGTCTGTCGTCAAATGGTTGACAACGACTATGGTGCCTACTCTTGCAACAAGTGTGATGACTATTTTGTTCATTCAAGATGCGCGCTGCGGAG
>Ga0041059_1000763_pt1 | contig 25170 bp, 23 predicted proteins | sample AraColnosormetaG_FD_56232 | JGI IMG/M metagenome (GOLD analysis project Ga0041059, IMG submission 56232) | Arabidopsis roots microbial communities from North Carolina, USA - Col MF nosort | ecosystem: Host-associated > Plants > Roots > Unclassified | place: USA: North Carolina | collected... | reverse complement strand
CTTGTTCGTAGTAAGATATATATTCTCTTGCCACTAGTACTTCTATGTTACAGTATCGAGGTATGTATAATGAGTTTTGTATATGCTTCAAGAGATGGGGACTAGCAGTGGATGCGTTACCACTTGTCAAAGACTCCAAGTGATTCCGCGTGAAACTCAGTGCTTCGTCCATTATAACTTCACAGGGTGTTCCGAGATGCGCAACTTCGAACAACTGTAGCATTCCTCTAAAATCTCTGACTAGACTCTCCTTGAACCTCCCATCATTACCTCTGAATCTATCAAAGGCATCTACAATAAAACCACGTAGGCCAAGTAAATACATATTTTTTTTAAGTTATGATATACTGCGTACATGTTATGTGAAACTATGAAACTGATATATCTTACCACAAGACATCTTATGACCGTATAGCTTAAAGACCTCAAACATGATGGAGATTGTTTCCAAATCATCTTCTCCAACTATAATGTCATCTAACTTTGTGAAACTGTGTTTAAGGATGTCTTGAATCTCCTTATCAAAATGATAAGAGATCCCCATGCTGACAAGCAAATGGATGAGGCGAATCTTCTCCTTGTCGCTGCTTTCAGAAGACATGAGCTTGTCTCTCGCCAGCGGCTTCGTAGTTTCAATCTCTCTTTCTAGCTCATCAAACTCCTAGGAAAAAATAAAAGAAAATGGCTGGTTAAGAACTATGGTTTCAGCAGCAAGATCGATACGTGAAAAAGGGTTACATGCACCTACCACAGCGCGGTTGAGGGAAACAGAGAGGAAGTGATCTCCCCAAAGAGAAGGAGAAAAGTGCGGCGTTGGAAGACTACTCTCAAGATCATCACTACTCTTCTTAGAAGAACTTGCAACAAAAAAGTCTTGTTGTTTTGCGGGTTTCCAAGAAGGAGTGTGGCTGTGAAGCAAACGTTGGCGAGGAAAGAGACAGCGAGTGGTAGTGAGACAAAGAGGGACGCTGTGAACGTTAGGGAGACCAAAACCTATTCTTATTGCTTCCATGTTGTTATTATTAGTGGAACTCTGTTTTTAATGTTTGATGTCCATTTCAATCAAATTACTCTGTTTAAATAAATAAACCCTATAGATGCTGATCTTGATTTGTAAAAAAAAATCAGCTAACAGCTAATCATATTATCGATTAATGTTGGACACATGTGAGTCGGGAAACATGGGAGGAAAAATGTCAGAAAACGATAAGTTTATTTTTTATTTAATGGGGAATCCAAGCTATCATGTTACTTAGTTAACCGGTCACGTGACCTGTTCAATCTCTCTTTCTCTTTCCCAAGTGCATTATGAACCACAATGGGTCGTACTCTTGTTTTGCTTGAAGTACTCTGTTTTTATGTTTTGTAGCTACTGCAAAAGCTTTCTCATATCTACTCTTATTTCCCGGTACATCACATGTGTCAATCAAAACATTCGCAATCAAAAGCTTTCTCCTTTAGGCTCGTCTTCTATATGTGATGCATCTGAGCTTTATATTCAGAAGTCCGAGATTAGACATGCCTTAAGCTAAAATATCGACATTTTACTTAGATAATTTCATGATGAGATAAACCTTGCTAAAATATAGACTATAAAATTATAAATACGCCTTACATCGTCCTTTATTAACGTTGTTTTGGGAGGGGTAAGAAAAACAAACATACACGTATCTTACTATATATCTAAAAAGTGTTTTCACCGTATCAAAGAGGAATTGGATGGATGAACATGTCAAGAACACTTTGAGGTTGTAAAAGATGTTTCTTATTGAAGAAGATAACAAGGCAATGCCTTATATACAAATAAACATGTTTAACCTGATCGTGTGTATATTGATGATTGTTATGAAGATGAGGCCGTCTTGCGGGAAGTAGAAGAAATTGAGGAAAGGAAAAAGTTTGCAAATATTAGTGAAGATAAATCTGAAGATTCGTTTACGGATGAGATTCTAGGATCAGGGTCAGACGAGGATCTGATACAGGATTCTCAATACTGGACTGATTTGTTTGACGAACAGTACCCTCTACATTGGCCTGATTCCTTCTTGGAACAGTATTTTGTATATAAAGTTCACAACAAGTATAACAATACCAAAAATCGATTAAAGGTTTTACATCACAATAAAAACAAAAAACTTCTCACCATCAAGAAAAAACAAAAAACACTAAACTAAATGTTGCCATTTTTCTCACATAAACTTATCACTATTTGAATGTAGTGATATATAAATAACTTTTGTTACATAATATGAATAGCCCACACTACTTGTCTTCCACATCCTCTCATGTAGAGTAGAGTCTTTTAGATGCTAAACATAAAATGAAATGTTTTTTGATATTTAATTAAATCATCAATTAAATATTAAAAAACATAAAACTTCTCCAAAGTTAGATAATTCACCAAGTATGTCATACACCATTGTTACAAAAAACATATTATCATCTTTGTAATATGGGTGGCCTAATAAACAGACTATCATATTTGTTACATTGGATTTCTATTCGGCTTGGAGATGTGAACCTCTAGTGGTCGTAGCGTAATAGTAAAAGGTTAATGCATATGTCATAAACTCGATTTTTTCATGGGTTTGATTCTCGTGGATAAGTGCTAAACTTTTATTTTGACCAGTAAAATTTTTTAGTGTTCCGGTCTATTAAACAATATAATATGGTGAGTTAACTACACAATGTTTACATTATACACTTTCTACGAAACAGTTAGGATAGCAACATCTCGGATCATTTTAGTGCCAAGTGAACCAAATCCCCCTAGGAAGAAAGTGATGAACTCCACATTATATATATATACGATTTTCTTGTTGTAAATTACTAAATTCCATAATTGTAATTCCAATGATGTCTATTTTATTTAAAAACTTAGGTGGAAATTTTAAATATAGATGATATATTAGAAAAAGCTTATATATTCTTAAATTAATTTAACATGAAAGAGATTGATGATATATGTTCGTACTTAAAGATAACAAAGACAAATTATCAGAAAAAGTTTCTAATTTCATGTTGTAAATTGTTTCAAAAGGTTGAATTTTATCATCAAAAATACAATTAGCATGAATTTCTATATTTTTAATGATGCGACGAAGAATATTTTAATGTTCACCACATATCTTTCATCTGTATTCTTTATTTCTAATGTAAACTTTTATTAACGTTTTATCAATGACTCAAAAGAAATCAAATTTGTCAAACTTTAATACTAGTTGTTATCGAAGGTTTTTAGTTAAAAGAATATCTCACATGTCAATTATATGTAGTGCCGTTTTTATCTTGATGCATTTTTTTATTAATATGTCAGTTTGTTTTACTATTATTAACTGACTAATCAAACACAGAATGCAAAAGGAATCTAATAATTGAGAATTTTAATTAGAATTGAAATCATATAATTTCCATGATCTATTATATTTGACTAAAGACAAAGGGTATCATCACAAGACATGTAAACTGAGAGCACGTGGGTTTCGTCTAGACGACGGATAAACTGACGTTTTTGGAAATACCTGGATTCGATTGTGGATTTCCATCTCTTCGATACACACATGAACCTCAGCAGCGATTTCGCCGGAACTCTCTCCAGGACACACTCTACGAGATCGTGGTGGAGCGGTTCCACAACTAAGGAGCAAATTTTTTTGTTTCTCATTGTCTTTCTTTTTTTTTTGGTGGGAGTTTCTCATTCTCTTTCAGTTGTTCAGATAACACCACTATTGATGAAGAGTCTTGCTTCTTATATAGAGTTGTGCTCTGAATCGAAAAAAGGGAAAAAAAAACAAAACAAATGGAAACTTTAGAATCATATAAAGAAAATTTCAAAACAAAAAAGGAAACTTCAGAATCAGAAAAGGAAATTTCAAAACTTTAGATTTTTGTCTTTTGGGCTTTATTTTTTTTGGGCCTTAAAAATCGACTTCCATCACTTCCATTAAGGAATAATATCTTTGCATCAAATTACTAATGTATTTTATGGTTTTAATGTGAAGAATTACTAATATATTTCTTNTTTTTTTTTTTTTGTCGACCATTTCCATTAAAAGTCCAATAAGGCCAAAATACAGAAGGCCCAACATTACAGCGAAAATTAAACTCATGTCCAACCCAAATCGTTTGAAAATATAATAAAACATTAACGCAATAATGATTAAGTGCTGACACGCGTGGAGGACGTTTTACTCCCCTTCGCCACGCGTCGAGACAAACGAGCTCCACCGTTGGAATCGCCAAACACCACTGCAGTTCTGATTTGCCACCATCAATCGGCCAGTGACCGATGAAGATCTTTGTGCCTTCTGTCGATCTCGAATGCAAGCGCCTAGATGTCGATATTCTGCCGGATCAAGTCTAAAGAGCTGCTTCAAAATCTCCAATTAGCACCATCGTCGGGGAAGCTTCATCATTGGCTACACCCAAAATTGATGTAGCTTGATCTTTGCTCGTACGTTGTGACCAAAACGAAGAGATGAAGATGTTATTCCTCAAACAATTTGGTGGAAACAAAGAGAATTATGAAGAAGGCGGAGATGTCGACAAACGCTTAAGATGGAGATCTAAGCTCGTCACGGCGAGAGAACCGGACAAAACCGGTGACAAAAGTCTGACACATAGCCAGAATTATTGAGATCGCACTAAGACGAAAGATATACATATCCGGCTAACCGGAAACAAAAGTTTATACAAGTGAACTCTCTCTCTCTCTCAAGGATATGTGAGAGATAAGAGAAAGAGGAAATTCTCTTAATTACTAATATATTTCTTATCAGCGATTTGTCCAAATGATTCAATTATATAATGGATTTCCAACAAATTATGAATCATGTAATTATTATAATATGCTTTATAAGCTCATTATCCTCTTATGCTCATTTTACGAAGAAATTGCAGCAAATTAGACAAGGCCAAATGGCTATTAATCAAATATGGGGAGGTGTGATTAATTTTTGTTTTATTAATCCTAAAATTGCCTGATAGTATGTACAGTTAGATATTTGGTGTCTAACATCCATATAATTATTTTTTCTCTAACCAAATATTTTTCCTTATTTGAAATGAGGTTTGAATTTAGTCTTCGGGACATTATGTTGTCTGTCGGCTTAATTTCTCTTACAATTCTTGGGCATTGTTTTCCTTAAAACTTTCGGGCTTTACTTCTAATTTATCCTATTTTGTATTCCACTTTGTAAGATTTTAGATAAATCTTCCACTGACAAAAAATGAGGTTTGTATTGGACAGTGACATTATAAAAAACAAAATTATATCAACTCAACATTTATAAAAATAACGCCAGTAGTTTATTACAGTTATATGATTCTTAATCATCAATTAAACACAAAATACATTCATTAGAATAATGATAATTAGATTTTCCAAATCCAAGAAAAGCTGAAAGAGGACAACAACAAAAAAAAAGTAAACGAAACAGAGTGAAGGCATAAGTAAGAGAATCTGCTTAAGCTATAAGCAAATCAAAAAGCATTTATCATCCATTCATTCACCTGGAGATATAAAGCAACCTTCTCTTTTTCTAAGTGGCTCAAGTTAAATTTCTCTTTTGTGTTTCTTCGTCTTCTTCATACAAAGTCAAGAATCAAAACCAAGTGAGATTTAATCTTTAAAGGTCTTAAGAAGATTTCAGATTCAATCAAACCATGGTTGGTATATTTTCAAGATTCTCTGTTGGTAGAAGCACTCATCGACGAACACAAAGTGCAATCGTAAGCTCTCTGTTTCATCTTTTTACAGCTTCTATGTTCGATGAGAAAATCCAATTTTAGATCGATTTCTTATGAAAGTTCAATCTTTAGATCTTTGTTTGGTTCAAAACAGTGGAAAAATCTCTCCTTTAGCTCGGATTTGAAATACCCAGATTAGATTCTACACTACTGTTCATGATATGCTTGAATTCGTTTAGCTTGCCCTAAAAGCTTTGGCCTTTTTCAATTGTACGAATTGGGTTTTGTTAGATTAATCTTAGTTATTGAAAAATGTCTTACTTTGACCAGGATGATAAGGAAGTATTGGCTCCAAATTCTGATGTTATTGCAGCAACCACCACAACTGCAACTACTGCTACTCATGGGATTGAAGTAGCTACAGAGTTTAAACCGGTGGAACATCCGGTCGAGCCGTTAGACAACGATCTACCGATTCAGTGTCCATTACCTGAACCATCCATTCTAAATGTAACATCCATGAAAAAGATGGTTCTTTGTTGTTCTGTTTATAGAAAGCTCTTAGTTTTGAGTTTGTAAACGTTTTTGGGAATTTTTGATGAAACAGGATGGGAGAATCTGGAAGGAGAGAGTATCAGCGTCTATGAGGAGAAAAGGTGATTTGCAGATTGTGAAAGATGAGGCTGCTTCTGAGTCTGATGGCTCAGCACCGAAACCGCCTCGCCCGCCTCAGCCAAATCGTTCGATCTTGCCATCACTTAGTGCCCCTGAACACAACTTGCTAAATCTACTAGAAGAATGCAATGCGATGCCACCGGTAACATCTAAGAATGGATGAACAAAGTTGCTTAAACTCGATATTTATCACACCGATACAAGATTGTTCCTTACAACCACTCTCGAATCTTTGTTTTTCGTTGTTTACGATTTTTACTTATGTGTGTGCCAGAACAAAACCAAATCATAGTGTATGTTATATAGATTATACAGGCAACTAAAATTCATTAAGCTTCTGCTCTATGTACCTCAACAACACCAATATTCTACAATGGAAGTAAGAGCCAGTTTCGTCTAAGCTGTAAATAGAGAACTTTAAACACTTTAACTGTGTTACTTTTTATAGGAACTTTGCTCTTTAGGCTTTAACTTTTGCAGTGTATTATTATGCATCGAGTTCTTCTCAAGTAAATTTCACTATCAGCATTATATATGGTAAGAGAGAAAAGTACTTTGCAAACTCAAAGAAACTTTGTTTATCCACTTTGGTTTTTTACTTCAACATTAAGAAAATACATAAGAGACTTTACTCCTTATATTGCTTGCAAGAACTGATCTTTGTATAGTTAAATCTTCAATTCAAACTGAAGATTCAGGAACTGTGTAAACATCTACCACTGTGGGATTCACTAGATGTTTTCGTGGCCCACGATAGCTCCCGTGGTTAATCCTTGCTCTTTGATTGAATCCTCCAGCCTGATTTCCTTCGGTGGCTTCGCGGTTCATCGCATAATTGACTCGAGTTCTTGTAAAATCTGCAGAAACCATAAGAAAGTGAAGGATCAAGAGAACAATAAGAAGAGTTGGTGTAGAAGATGAGAGCTTCAAGTGACCCATTACTCTTTTGTTTTTCTAAAATTGGCAATATGGATGTGAAAGAGAGTTGAAATGATGACAATAAATAGAATGCAAAAAGAAAGAATAAAAGGAGATAAGATGGAAATTAAAAACCTTTGCTTTGAATTGAAGTTACTCTCATGACTCACATGACTCTGTTTGTGCAGTTCACCAAACTTCCTACTCTTTGCTACTTCTAAACATATAAAATATCATATTATTCTTTGTCCAAAAAGATCACAACAATTTCACTGATTATGTATCTACCTATCACCTTAAAAAGATTGGATATGTTTTATTCTCTAGACAAATAACTAATCTCTCTACTAGCTTTCAATAACTTTTTTTCTTAAAACCTTCATATACATTATGTGTAAGAAAATCTCAAAGAAACAATTTGGTGTACCAACTTACAAAACCTTGGCATTCAAATAAAAAATTTCTGCGATTACAAATAATTTTATTTTTCTTCTTCCCACATTATCTCTCTACTTAAAAGTTAAAAAATAACAACAAATCATTTAATCAAGAGTTTCCTCATGGAGATTTAATATTTTACTCCTCCGGTCTATATGGTGATGAACTCATATCCGTACTATAAAACGAATCTTCTCCACCACCATTTAAGTAACTCTCTTCCTTCTCTTCATCCCATTTCAAAACCTCTCTCACATACTTAAACCCTTCATCCACATTCGCGCGGTCCCTAGCCCGAGCTTGCCACACAAACAGTTTCTGACCCGTGATAGAAAAGTAAAGAAGCTTGAACTTCATTGCTACATAGAAGTAAGCTTGGTAAGCTAGTGACTGTACGTTGTTGTTCGTTCTCACGGGGCAGAAATCGCTGAACCAGTCACAAGATGTTAACGGTGCACGGTTTAGCTTTTCTTCGAACTGATCATACTTGTTTAGGATCAAGATAAAAGGTGTGTCTTTGAAACAGGGGTGCTTAACCATTGATTCGAAAAGTTCTTTGCTTTGGATCATCTTGTTCTGATACTGGACTGTTCCACTGCTTTCGGGTGTGATGTTGATTTGATCGTAATCGCTTAAGCTGATGCAGAAGATGACTGCTCGTACATCTTCAAACATTTCTACCCATTTGCAGCTATCGTTCATTCCCTTTGCGTTTACGCGGATAAGCTGGTACCTGCAACGGAAAGGATTGAAAATAATAAGTACCAAAGCTTGCGGTTCAAGATTGCGAATAAGTGAGTGTTAACCGACTTTGGCTGAGGAGATGATAAGGCGTCGGGGTTTTCGGGGTAAGATTCAGACATTGGACTGTGATCACTAAGAGAAAACTCCATGAAAGCTAATCCATTTCCTTGTGTAACACCTTCTGCGTATACAATATCTCGCTCCGAAGGCTCATACTCATTGCTCGATACTTCCATGGCCTGCAAATGAAGCCTAAGTTAACACTTGAATCATTATGGAAAAGATAACACCAGAACCTAAACCCGGGTTTCGTTCATACCCGGCTTAAGAAGTATTCCGCGACATCAGGAAGGAAATGCAGCTCATCTTTTCGTCTATATGTTGCTTGTATAGCCGGATCTTTCCAAACTTCTTCAACCAATGGAGCATATTCACGTGTTGCAGCTGGGAAAAACGCATCGAGATCACCAGTTGCTATGATATCTAGAAGCCAATCCGAAAAATGCTTCAACCTCGGGTTCAAGGTATAGACGCTTTGTGGTGTAGTGACAGTACCCTCGTCGTTTGCTTCTTCCCCTGCAAGAAAAACATGTCAAGAAATCAAGAAACTCATATATGAAAGCCAAATTTAATCGTTTTGTAATGGATAAATGGTACCTCCTGAATCTCCTTCAACGGCGTTTAAACCTCTCGTATGCGATAAAGCTTCCTCTTCAAATCGTTCTCTTCCATCGAGTAAGATACTGAGATATCTATACATATTGCTTTGTACCATCAGCTTAATATCTTGAAGCTCTTCCACTGAAAACTTGTTTCCATACAAAAACTTGGCCTGTTTCAGTCAACAAGAAATCTCAATAAGCAACCATTGAATCTTCATTTTTTCCACATTACATCCATTAAACATTACCTGTTTGAAGATAGTGCTAGTTCCAGAACCTTCAATACCAAGAAGTAGAAGCTTCTGAATCTTCTTATGCTCTATATAATTCGGAACAGTAGCATAATTACTCGATGGTTGCACCGTTCCGCGAGGTTGTCCTTGAGGAACAGGTAAAGAAAACAGCGCACACATGAACCTCGTAGATGCCTGGTTAAACCAAACCGAAAAAACTCGTGATATTTCTTAAAACAGCAACACTTGATAAGGATCTGATGAAGAGTTATTATATTTTACCTTCTCCCAAATGTTTCCTCGGATATTATTCTGCCCTTCTTCCTCATAACGTCCATCGTCATATACCCAAAAATGAGTATCACGTGGACACTGTACATTTGCTAGCTGAGATATATACACACAAGCAAGGTTTATTATATTCGATTGTTTCTTGACATGTGATACTTAAAACAAGACAATATCAAACGTTACCTTTAAAATCCTCAACTCAAGCTTTGTGATCTCCCTACCGTTAATATAAACTTCCGTGTTCCCATTGCTCGCGTCCGGGGACAGCTTCCCGGTGAAGTTCAAGTTCGAGCTAATGACTCTATCTGGTTTCTCTCCTTCCTGTTTACAACAACAATAGCCAATAAACAACAAACAAAGCAATTTCAACCTGAAACAAGTACCAAAACCGTTACATATATAGTAGTACATTACCTTGCCCCATAGACCAGATTCTTTGTCGTACCAATATCTACCGGGTTTCAACTTCTGAGGCGGTAGAAGACAGTTGAGCAAGTCAGCCATTTCCTCAGGCTTTAATGGATAACCATTCACAATCAGCTGCTCAGGTCTCAGCTGATTAGCAGTACACTCCTTTTCCGCCTTCATTATCTGTTTAACTTCCAATGGACTAAGCAACCGCGACAATACCCGAGAATGCTTCCCTAATTTAGACCGTTTCGATTCGTCAATAGCTTGACCGATGCAACTCACACACTTTCTTCCTTCAGGCATCGAACCCATTGCTCTAAGCACACAGTTTCCACAATACTTTTCATCACACACAATGCAAGTCTCCTTATTTTCCCATTTCGCTTTTCCGCATCGATAACACTCACTTTTCTTCTTCTTCTTCCGTCTCTTCGTACTTGCAGTACACTCATGAACCTTCCTCTCCCTCTCTGTCTCTGCCTCCACATTGTTATCCTCCTCCTCTGCAGCTTCTCTACCTTCAATTCGATCATGATCATCGACAGGTTTGAATTTCACAACCGGTCTACGAACCTGATTCCCATTTTGTCTATGACCAGAAACTGGTGATACAGAAGCTGAGCCAGATGATGATTCAGGGTTATTATGCAACACAGAGACCACAGACTCAGAGCTAGCTGGCGAACCTCCCGAAGAGCTTGTGACTCCTCCCGCTATACGAGAGACCGGTAATGGTATCGGATTATTCACACGAGGATTAACATCAACAGGTGAAACTCTAGGGATATCATGAACAGGAGGAGGACCAGTGTACTCTAAAGCTATAGAGTAATCAAATTCCGATGGATCTTCAGGTAAAGGAGCTCCAGGAGGAAGCATCTTTCTCACCATTTCTTTCCAGCTTTCACCTTCATCTTTCTTCTCCATGTTTTTTTACACAATCAAAAGAAGCACACCACCAATAGAGAAAATTACAAGATGCAACCACAAATCACATCACCATTTCCTCTGATTTAAGACAAAACAAGGTTCCTGGTTCAGACACAAAGACGATAAAAACAAAGAAAGAGTTGGGATTAGGATAAGTATATGTGTTACCAAATTGGCTTTAGTTTTGTCATATGAATAAAAATCAAAGTCAAATAGCCGGCATATATGGACGTTTCACGAGAGAGCATTGAAACCTAAAAAGGAAAAGCTTTTTAAATTGACATTTTGACAAATTCATGGTCAAATCAATTGTCCATGAAAAAAATTAATTCAACATCTAACCAAACCCACTTAAAAGTTTCCAGCTTTGAACGCAGCCTATAGAAGAAAAAACTAAAAGGGAAAAAAAAACTAAACTGGTTAATTATTCTAAATCCACTACCGAATCGAACTTGCTAATAAGAATACATGCAGCAAAATTTCAGATCATGACTGTTGATAGATTAAGCAAATTCATGAAAATTTCAAATAGAATGAAACAAAAAAAATGAGCTGTGTCTCTGAAGGAAGACACCAATTAAAGCAACAGAACAAAATAAATCTTTTGCAAAAGAAGATGAAAAAATCTTACCTTTTGTATAAAAGTGAGAAACAAAAAAAAAGTCGAAGCTGAATCTGAGAAGACGAACACAGAACAAGAAGAAGAAGAAGTAAGAGGAATCTGTTTTGGTAGCTGTGATATTTGTTTTATCTCTCTGAGAAAAAGAATCTGGAGAAAGGAAACGGCAGAGAGACGGTGAAATCTATAGAGAGATGAATCGATAAAAAAGGACCCACGAGTCTTACATAGTTCGTGACGATGGAGACGGGTGGTGAAAGCGCGTGGCAATCACGGCTCGTTTTCTAGCGAGTGGTTCACATTGTCACGACCAATCTAATAATTTGGTTCCTACACACACACACACTAGTTACGTTTATCCCCCACGCGCCTGTATGCGTGTGTGTTTCAAATCTACACTACATACTCACACGCTTGAAATGTAAAAAACCATATATGGAATTAATAATTATTAATAATTAATACTTTTCTTTTTTTCGTCAACGTTTTAATGATTTTATATTTGATTAAACTTAATTACAGTTAATATTGATTTCCAATTGTGTCTGAAAACCGTTGAGAATTAAATTAGCATTCGTATATACAAAGAACTGTATATGCTAACTAATATGCGCATAAGAGTTGTCGAATTTTTTTAATATTTGAAAATTCAAAATCAGAGTAAGCATGTGAGGAATGACATTATTATTGTGTTCTGACGTTGTTTGGCCGTATATTCATTCACATATGTAATGAGGTTTTTTGGGATGATTTCTAAACTTATATAAATGGGATGATTTAAAAAGTCTTATTTGTTTCACTTGTTCTTAGTGGAGTTCAAATGTTGACAGAAACCAAAAAGATTATGCGCCAATTTAGATAAACCTAAACAACATACTATCATAAGAAAAGTTGTAATTAGTAAAAATTAATGGCGACCCACCCTGTCTATTATCTGTTGACTATTGAACCCAAAAAGAAAAACAACTTATAAACATATCCGTGATTAGGATACCATAATTTTGGTATCTTGTTATTCTCACTTCAAAAATGATGATTCACCAACATATCTATTTCACTATTTGTAAAACGCTTTCACAAAATTCCTATATCCTCAATTATTTCAGTTCTATAGTTTTGTGAGAAGACTTCATTTGTCAAAAGAAACCTGTTTTGGTTTCCGACTACTTGCCCGTGACTCCTCCAATTTATGTTTCGATTAGATCGGTTTAGAAGAACCGAACCGGATTGAACCACTTGAAATCGTGTTTGAATCTCAATTTTAAGGAGGGTCCCAACAACTGACACATAGCATGGAGAGAAAATCCAAAGCACCCCACTCTCTTTTCTCTCTCACTAATCACAAACTTATCAGAACCTTCAAATACTTTTACTTGTGGCTCATATTTTCCATGAAAATCTCGAGGGATGAGATTCAAAAACCCTCATTAAAAACTTTCAAATCTTTCTTATATAATCATAGATTCCAGAATTTGACATTTTCGGACACCAAAATCCCTAGTTTCTTAATGGTTATGAGGAGAGGATGATCAAGGCACCAATTCTACAGTCTCTATTGGCTTCTAGAGACGATTTAACTCATAACCCAGAAGTCAACAACTTTGGAGGGAAAGAGCAAGAATGTTTATACCTCTTGAAGAGATGCCACAACATAGACGAGTTCAAGCAAGTTCACGCCAGATTCATCAAGCTAAGTTTGTTCTATTCTTCTTCATTCTCAGCCAGCAGCGTTCTCGCAAAATGCGCTCACTCGGGATGGGAGAACAGTATGAATTACGCAGCTTCCATATTCAGAGGCATAGATGATCCTTGTACCTTTGATTTCAATACAATGATTAGAGGGTATGTTAACGTAATGAGTTTCGAGGAAGCATTGTGTTTTTACAATGAGATGATGCAGAGAGGGAATGAGCCAGATAATTTCACGTACCCGTGTCTTCTCAAGGCTTGCACTCGTTTGAAGTCAATTCGAGAAGGGAAGCAGATTCATGGGCAAGTGTTTAAGCTCGGTCTTGAAGCTGACGTGTTTGTTCAGAATAGTTTGATCAATATGTATGGAAGATGTGGAGAGATGGAACTTTCTTCTGCGGTTTTTGAGAAACTGGAATCTAAAACAGCTGCGTCGTGGAGCTCGATGGTCTCTGCTCGTGCAGGCATGGGAATGTGGAGCGAATGCTTGTTACTATTCCGTGGAATGTGTAGCGAAACGAATTTGAAGGCGGAAGAAAGTGGAATGGTTAGTGCTCTCTTAGCTTGTGCCAACACCGGTGCACTCAATCTAGGAATGAGCATCCATGGCTTCCTGTTGAGAAACATAAGCGAACTCAACATAATAGTCCAAACTTCACTAGTAGATATGTACGTTAAATGCGGGTGCTTAGACAAAGCGTTGCATATATTTCAGAAGATGGAAAAGAGGAATAATTTGACTTACAGTGCAATGATCTCAGGACTTGCGTTGCACGGAGAAGGAGAATCAGCTTTAAGAATGTTCTCTAAGATGATCAAAGAAGGTTTAGAACCAGATCATGTTGTGTATGTCAGTGTTCTCAATGCATGTAGTCACTCTGGTCTTGTTAAAGAAGGTCGTCGAGTCTTCGCAGAAATGTTAAAGGAAGGTAAGGTGGAGCCAACGGCTGAGCATTACGGCTGTCTTGTAGATCTTCTGGGAAGAGCCGGATTGCTCGAGGAAGCATTGGAGACTATCCAAAGCATACCAATTGAGAAAAATGATGTTATCTGGAGAACCTTCTTAAGTCAATGCAGAGTTCGTCAGAACATTGAGCTAGGCCAAATAGCAGCTCAAGAACTGCTTAAGCTAAGCTCACACAACCCAGGTGACTATTTGCTGATCTCTAACTTGTATTCACAAGGTCAAATGTGGGATGATGTAGCCAGAACTCGAACAGAAATCGCTATCAAGGGTTTGAAACAAACCCCGGGTTTTAGCATCGTCGAGCTAAAAGGTAAAACCCACAGGTTCGTTTCACAAGATCGATCGCACCCAAAATGCAAAGAAATCTACAAGATGCTACACCAGATGGAATGGCAACTAAAATTCGAAGGATATTCACCAGACTTGACACAGATATTGCTAAACGTAGATGAAGAAGAAAAGAAAGAGAGATTAAAAGGACACAGCCAAAAGGTGGCTATTGCCTTTGGACTATTGTATACACCTCCAGGGTCTATCATTAAAATAGCTAGAAACCTGAGGATGTGTAGTGACTGTCACACATATACAAAGAAAATCTCCATGATCTACGAAAGAGAGATTGTTGTAAGAGACAGAAACAGGTTTCACCTGTTTAAAGGTGGAACTTGTTCTTGTAAAGATTATTGGTAGGTTTAAATCCACAAATGAATGGAACAAACACAAATGAGAAGATTTGAAATCAACTTTATTTTATTTTCCCGCAAGTTTTCCAAGAGTTAAAGACCTTACAATGGGTATAAAAATGCTTACACCAAGAAATTTAGCACCCAAGTCTATATGCAAAACAGTATACTCAACCGAACTTGGTGACGCACCTAATAATTGGACACTGAAACAATGTTGTTTACTCAAGGTGAATTGATGAAACGCCTGAAGTAATACATGTGGTTCGTGGATCACCACTTTCTAGGCAAACGCCATGTGGATCTTCTCTCACCAACAAGGCCAAAACATTGTGCGAACTCCATGCCTGGGTCAGTTTGGTGCCGGAATCCCCTAAAGTGATTGCAAATATGGCATCAAATCCACCAGCTCCAGGAACACCAGCAAGTAGAACTCCTTCAGCACTCATTGTAGAATCCAAAAGTTGAGTTTGAGATTCAGGCTCTATCTGCAATTCCATGGTCCCTCGAGGTCAATTATGATGAAGTCAATTTGTTCTAAATGCGGAATTTGTGGAACCCGTATATCATGTATGCTGTTAAGATTCTACAGCCAGACGAGTATTATTATGCAACAGCACTAAGTAATCATGCACAAATGGTCCGTTGAGATCTGAAGCAACTATCAAAACAGAACAAAATCACTTACCGGAACGCTAGCCGCCTCACCCATCTGACGCATAAGAATTCTGATCCTCAACATAGCTTCTCTTGCCTCTAAGAGTTCTTTAATAATGGCTTCGTTGATTGGTTCAGTAGCATGTAACACCCACTAAACATGAGATACAAAAGTCAAATGAACCAAACTGCCCCTTCATGTAAAATATCTTACGAAATCAATACTCCACGAAAGGAAATATACCTTTTCAGAAGTAAGCACACTACAAGACTTAATGACTCGTAGATAAACATCCCAGTGGTCTTTAGCTAATTTGCTCAGATCGTTTAGCTTAGTTTCCAGTTCTAAATTTGCATCTGACAAATTCTGCCAGTTTTCTCGTGCCTTCTCTGGATCAGACATTTGCCACTTCTTTACTGCACCTACCATTGATGGTGTGGAGGATCCACCACTTCCAGGTTCTCCAAGGAACTAAATAAGACAACATCTTGTTAGTACACCAGATTTCACAGAAGTCAAAGAAATAAGAAGTTGGTGAAGTTCACAACAGGTTTTTCTAGGTAAGAATTTAGGTCTGATTGTTTGCTTACAAGATTCATCAGTGGTGGTAAAGAGAACTCAGTTCTCTTATTGTCCCATTTTCCCTTCAAAATTGTACCAATAACTTCATTTAATGGCAGACCTGTTACTGCAACCTACAAAACTTGGGAGTCAGTAAAATTCCCTTCCTTAGTGGAGAATTTATATACAACAAACTTCTCGTTATGAACCTGAGCAAATGACAAGACTTCTGGAGAGAAGCGAACATAACGCTGACTTCCATAGACAGCACAGCTGACATCAAACCCACTTCCGACCTTCCCTTGTGCAAGACAATGAGACGTTTGTGCTATCATATGGATAACATCTAGATCAGAACAGCCAAACTTTCCTTCTTTACATGGATCAGATAGGTCAACCACTCCAAGATAATGTAACAGAGCTGCAACCACAGCTGTTGTCATTGCTGCAGAAGAACCTAAGCCAGTTTTTGCTACTTCAGGCTTGGAATTAGCACCATTTGACTCCGCAGCATTGAATGTGATTGATGCAAACGGTGCAAGGGTACCCAGCGATTCTGGTGTCAATGGAAGCCCAGCCGATTCTATCTATTAGAATATACAAGAACATCAACATTTTGTACAAACATCTCAAAAGGATTTGAATAATCAAAGGAAATATCAACAAATGCAAGTGCACTTTAGACAGTTTCAGCAAAGAAAAAGATAGAAAACCTGGTTCCGATATGAGTAAAAGTCATTGGAGCCTAATATTGTTATATCAAGACCTGCAAACACACATTTAAAGAAATGGTTACTCATACAATCTCTTCTTCATGAACAAAAATGATTAAAAAAAGAAGCAAGGACTTGAAGATTGCCTTGCAATAAGAGTTTGTGCAATGATTCTTTGTCCTTCTCGGTTGCCAAATGAGCAGCAGCTATAGCATACTGTATCGCATGCTCTACAAAGGGGTTTCTTGAATCACTGTTTATTTTTTAAGAAAAAAAGAAATAGTGTAAGTGCTCCATCACTTATATTTGTAAAATGAAATCTCACAGACACGTCTTGATATGAAAAAAAAAATCTTATATTATCGAGATAAAAAAAAAAATATGCAGCGCATCTGAAGAAGTCTCTCGGATCTTGCCTTGCAGACACAGACTGAAGAGTCAAATGATTCAGTGACAGTTTATACATGCTTTCTCTCGAGAGCTGTGGTGATGTTAATTTGACATCTGTCCATTTCTGGCAAAATAAGCAAACAAACAAACCAACAATTGTCTCACACAACATGAAAACCCCTCAATGCTGCAACAATATTACTTCCCAATAACACATAAATGAGAAGAGGATACATACCCATGCCCAACTTTCAGGCTTGACTTCTTCGTTGATTGGCTTCACAATCGCGTAAAACCGTGCATTTGTACTCAACACAAGCCCTGCATTTGGCTTCTCGAGTACAAGGTAGCCTCCAGTCATCAAAACTTTCCCAGGAGCAGAAGCAACACTGCATCAAGGAATTTTTAAACACACAGAATTCACTAATATCTTTTATAGATGAGAGATTTCTAATAATATCCCGAGAAAATAGGGCGAGAGAAGAACTTACACAGCCATTTTCAAAGAGTGACAAAGATAATCGCTGATCAAAACCCCAGATTCACCTACGATCAAACAAATTGCAATTTTCTTGAAGCAAAAGCCAGATAAAATCACAGCGCATGCACAGATTCAATGTATCTACACAGACGAAGAACTATCGAACTTATCTATATCAATTAAGTACACTTAGAAGTCGAGCGACCTTAAAAATTCTCTAGATTGCTTTCGTAAATATGAAATTTATCGGCGAAAGTAAACAAAAGAAACTTACTAACAACCTCAGTCTGCGATTGGATATCGCCGGAAATGATCGGATAATTTGAAATCGGCGGCAGTAAATGACCGGCGGTACGAGTAGTGGTGGTAGATCGGATTCGGACTCTGGCGCAAGGAAGAAGAAAAAAGAGACAAAAAAGAAGTGAAGGTTGTTAGGAATATTTATGGGTTTACCAAAGTATCAAAGGAGGGTAAAAGAGGAAATTTATAGCAACCCCAATGGTAAGGGACCATTAGGGTCCCTTAATATTTTTTTAATCATAAATTTAAAATTTTATAGTTTAAGGGATTCATTTTGTCCCTGAATTTTTTGTTCTTACAATGGTAGGTCCTTAATCATCTTTTTCCAAACTCAATAGCCAAAACACAAAGAAATAACTAAAGTCCAAACTCATTTCATAAAACCAAACACAAGTTAAAGAACTTAAACACAAGAACACAACATTATTATTAAAGCATAGAACACAACTTAAATACTTAAATTATATAACACACAAACTCATAACTCAAACACTTAAAGTATATAACACAACTTATCATAAACACCAAACTCATTTCAAAGTAATCATCTTTTTCCAAGTATTGCAATAGCCGAACACACAAAGTAATCATCTTTTTCCAAGTATTGCAATAGCCGAACACACAAAGTAATCATCTTTTTCCAAGTATTGCAATAGCGAGTGTTTAAATCCAAGTAATGAAATCATTCCAGCTTGGCAATACCAGTTCCAAACATACTTTTAACACCTACAATAATGTTGATCACGGAGTTGATAACAGAGACTGATGTTTCAGAGATTTGAGTTCAAGCTCTCGACTAGAAAGATTCGAAAAAGGACCAGACTCGTTACACAAGGCATTAGATATAGAGTTCATTCCCGGAACACCCACATACTTCTTTGCATCCCCTTCGTAGACAGTACACACATTAAAATCAGAAATTGATTACTTGGTATCAATCAATCCTAGTATCAAGTATGATACAAACGCATAGGCTGACAAGTAATCACACTTCATAATCTACTAATTTTTACAATAAGCACAAGTAAAATCAAAATCCAAGTATTAAAATCCAAACCAAATCAAGTTCATTTCAATCTAAAAGGCAAAATCAAAACCCTATATAATGACGATCTAAACACTCAAATCTAATGAATCATACCTTCAGAAGAGATTGGAGATGAGTATTAATGCAATTTCCGATTTAGATCCTCAAACTCTCCGATTTGGATCGAAACCGGATCGAAACGTATTCTCCGTCGATCGAGACGGATCGACACACGTTCGCCGTCGATCTACACACAATCGCTGTCTTCTTCTCTTACTGTCGACGCTCGAGTCGGATCGTTAACGTTTTGACAGAAACTCGACGTCGTCGTCGCCGATGAAAAGAGAAGCAAAACTCGTGAAAAATAAAACCAAACTAGGCCTGGGAGTTCGGAAGAAACCGAGAAACCCGAACCGAAAAAACCGACAGTTTCGGTTCTCGGCACCGAGGTTTTGAACAGTAGCAAACCGATCGGCAATTTCTTTTGAGGATTTCGGTTTACGGGTCGGTTCGGTTCGGCACCTCTGAACCGAACGGTTATACGGTTTTGTTCTTCACCACTCCATCTTCATCTTCCCCAGTTTGCTTCTATCATTATGTGTTGTCTTAAGGAAGAAGAAGAAGGTCGGCCGCCATGTTTAACATTAAAAACCCTAATTGATTTTAATATGTATGGGCTTTCATTTAAACTTATGTTTGTTGGCCCATAATACTAATTATTTTCGTTTGGCCCAATATATGTTACAGCCCACAATTATTTTATTCAGCATAAAAACAAAAACCCTAAGTGGAATTTATTCAATCTTGATTTACGTGGATTTTTAATGACTACAATAGTTTAGGAATCTCGTGATTCTCTAATATTTACAAAAGTATTGTATCACGGAATCTGACATATTCTCACAATCTTTCTCATTCTTAAGGATATATTATTGTAGAGTTTTGTTAACTTTGTAGATATCATAGTAAATATCGTATTAGAAATATATTTCTCTTGCCTTTTTAATTTTTGTGAAATAAATTGTTTTTTCCTCTGCTTCATTATATATATCGTTGCTCTTTCACGCTCTCAACAACATCATTATTAGCAAGAACTTGATAAACAGTGGTACGTATAAATTTTCTTTTTTCTTTTTGTCTTGTTTGTATAATTTCTTTCTTTTATGTGTTTTGCACGTTAGTTTTTATATTTTTATTGCATTGGTTGTCTTTGTTTCTTTAGAATTGTTCTAGATTTTTAAACTTTTATTTTCAATAAAGTAATAAAGTAATGGAGATGTTGGAATTCTGGAATCCCAACAAAGAGAATATGCTAACAATTGGAGAGACACAATATCTCATAATATGTGGACGGATGCTACAGGAGCTTGATGAGTGTTTTTTTGTGACGAAACAGTTTTTCATTACCGTTTAGTATTCTTGAGTTTTTCATTACCATTACAGTTTTAATGAGTGTTTGATGAGTGTTTGTTTGTGACGAAACAGTTTTTCTCTTTTGTTTTGTGTGGCGTTTGCTTTTTAGGAGGTAGGGGATAATAATCATGATACTTTTTAGGTGTACGAGTATGTTGTGTATTTGATGTGGAATAATAATCATTTTACAAAACTTTCGAAATATCAAGGTCGCATCTATTATTTTGGAAGAGTCTTTATATGAAGAAAAAGCTTTAAACTCACTAAACCAATAACACTATACTTTATTAGAGTCATAAAGTTTGTTAAATTCATTTTATTTGAATAACACATGACTTTGATTAAATTTTTAAAATCTTTAATCCAATAACGCATGACTTGTAATGATTGTAAAAACAATTTTTAAAATACCAAACCAATAACACAAGACTTTAATAAAGTCTTGAACATTCAATATTGAATAACAGTGGATTTATAAAGATTTTAAAGTCATTATAAATGTAAGAACCAATAAAACCCCCTTAGTAAACATAATTTTAAAAATATTGAAACGGATCTTGCTTATATCGCAGATATTATACTCATTCCTTAATTATCGTTGATCGTTGGTTATATATTTTTAGGTAAAATATCCCCACAAAAAAGAAAACCACATTAACAATTGCGTTAATATTTCTTTAATACAAGCTTTACTTGAAGGTTACTTCCAACATTCAAGTAAAACAACATTTATTCTCCGATTTGTAAAAGATATGGACAATATATAAAATTATAACAAACTTATTTCTCAAAGGAAAATGTTGCCTATTTAACTGCGATGAATAAATTCCATTTATCATTTGTTTCCTACAAATAATTCGATATTTATTTCACCTTATCGATAAAGGAAATTAGCTCATAACAAAAATATTTTATCCTTATTTGTTTAAGCATCAACTTAGCATATTCTTTTTTCCTAATTTAAAGATTTCGAATATACCAAATCTTCTCAAAACTATATTCTTTTAAATTTTATATATTCTCTAACCTAAAACCATATCAATCCTTTCAAACTCTATAAATACACTTTCATTTCCAAGATCTAAACTCAGCAAACACAAAATCATTTCTCCATCTCACACCAACATTGTACCTTTTGTCAAGATTAAAAAAAACTGTCACAAATCGATTGCTGTTTCATTTGTCATTATTCTTTCTCGAGTAAGTCACTCAATTCTCGAAACTTCATCATTAATGTTAGAATTTGTTAGGGGTTAGATTTGGGCTTGCTTGGCCCAAAGCCCAAATCCAAATCAAAGGCCTAAGCAGAATGTTAAGTCAAGAGGGTAGGCTCGTCAAAGCCCTAGAGGAGTGCCCTACACGCAGAGTACTATAAATACGGAATAGCATGTCCTGTCAAAAGGATCTGGATCCGGCTTGACACGCAGAGACAAAGAGCTCTCATCCACTTGCCCGTCTCAAACAGCTCGTCAGCTTGCCCGTCTCAAACAGCTCGTCAACTTGCCCGTCTCGAACAGCTCGTCAGCTTGCCCGTCTCGAACAGCTCGTCAGCTTGCCCGTCTCGAACAGCTCGTCAGCTTGCCCGTCTCGAACAGCTCGTCAGCTTGTCCGTCTCAAACAGCTCGTCAGCTTGCCCGTCTCAAACAGCTCGCCAGTTCGCCCGATCGAAGTATCTCGTCCACTCGCCCGTCCCGAGTAGCTCGTTTACTTGTCCGTCCGAAGTGTCTCGCCGACTTGCCCGCCCGAAGTAACTTACCTACTCACACGTTTCAAGAAGCTGCTCAGCTCATCACCTTCCCGCCGGATCGTCTCGAAACTGCCTAACTCAACATACGACATACCTTCAGTAATGGCCTAGCTCGTTTATTACGATATAAACTACGTATGGCTTGATCCCTTTCAAAGGGTACGTAGGCAGCTTTTTACAAGGTTCAGCTATAAAACGAATAAACTCTATTCTTCCTCGGACATCAAGATCGTCTTCCGGCCTCAAGCTCGCCTTTCATCTACAATCGGCTCGTTCATACTCCGTCTATACTCGTTAAAGAGATCATCCTTTGTAATCCGTCCAATTTGCCTAATCGCGGGCTCGTTATTAAAAGAAAGATTTTTCTTCTTTCCCTAGAGATCCCAATTTCTTACTTGTGTGATTCGTGCATCAACAGAATTTGCACATGTTCTTTTTTATAATCCTAAGATTTTATGTAATATACGATTGTTCTTACATTTTTCGTTTCAGCTATGTTAAACTATCAACCATTTCATGCTCCTATTACAAAAATAAAACATGCTACAACATTTAAACTATATGTTCATATTTTTTTCTTATCTATTGAAGTTTTGAAAATCGATAGAAAAGAATTTCTAATTGATTTGTGCATGGCTTCTATAATTACCAAGCGTGATGAGTTGAATTCAAAAAATGGAAGCCAGAACAATCAATATGCGTCTGTGATAAATCCACTTTCATGTCTAACTCACTAGATCCACCAATTTTACCACAGGAGAACGAAGAAAAACGATGGAGCAACAACGATATTGAATCTCCCATAGGACAAAGGAAAATCGAGATCCTTACCTGACAAAAATGGTGGCTTGGATTGAATCCAGTGATCTGAAAAGAATTTGATCGATGTCTTAAACTGTGAAACTTAAAGAAAAAAAGAAGATTTAGAAGTCGCTTACCTTTTGGATGTGGAAGCAGGGACGGAGACACCGAGGTCATCACTTATCAATTATTGTCATTGTCCATCGTTAAAGAGAGACTTGCCGAAACAGAACTTTTGGGCATTAATGGACCATTTGGTCCACAATATTAATTATACATTGTTTTGATTTATATTAACGGGCTTTTCATATGGGCAACTGGCTTTTTTGTGAATCTTAAATGTAAATTTTCAAATATTTTTAGAGATTTTCGTATGATGTTTTTGTGTTTACGTCCATTTAATTATGACTACATATGCTTTGACACTCAACAAGATAATCACACCATACGTTTGTCTTTTCTTTTTCTCTAGCCTATACAAATTATTATTTTGATGTATACTTTACTTTTCATGTTATAGCTTCGGTTTGGTTTGAATTTTTTTAGTTTGAATGCTAACAACTAAAGATTACAATAAATAATAAATGCAAATGAAACTCTATAATAATACGTTTAGAATACTAATAATATAGATAAACTCTATTAAATTAGATAAATTAAATATATTGAAAGCAAACTTCTAAATGAACTCGAATAATGATTTCTAAATAAAAATATTATTCAAAAAATAATAGCAAAATGATTTTTAATTTAACGAGATGGGGTTATATGGTATGACGGATTTTGGTCGATATTAATACAAGACGGTACACCACGGGTGAAGTCATAGAATTAACAATCAAAATACAATTATACCAAGCAAATATAACTTAAAATTTAAGAATGTTAATTACAAAATCGATCCACGTACAATAAAAAATATTATACACAGAAAAATTCATCTATTTATATTTTTAAATATCAAATAATTAATCCCGTAGTACACTGCAGGTCATATTCTAGGACGAGTTATATTATAATCGATATATTTAGAATAGATAAAAAAGTTTGTAATATTATGAATATTTAAATATATATAAAAGATACGAGACATGTTATATTGCGTGACAAGGTTATTTTTTAGGAAGGGTTATATTGCGGGACGGAGTTATATGATGGAACATGTTTAAGTCGATATTAATACGAAATAGTATATTAAGGATGAAGTCTTAGAATTAACATTTAAAATATAGTTATACAATATTAAATACTTAACAAAACAAAACAAATACAACTGCAAATTCAATATTAAAAAACTCGATTCACGGTGTACAACAACAATATTATAAGCAACAATTTCAATAGTTGTAAAAATAAATAAATAGAAAACAAAAAATTAGCCCACGGTGTACCGCGGGTCATATCCTAGTTACTATCAAAACTAAATTACAAAATCGTTACATAAACTACTAAAACAAATTATTACATAAACAAATATATGCGTCATATATTGAAGATGACATCAATTAAAGAATGAATTTGACAATGTTTTCTTTTAAAATTAGATATTTATCATTTTCGCATATAAAAAAAAGTATATACAATACAATAAATTATTATAAATTAATACTCGTTAAATTAATAAATTATTTCGATATTGAGTTGATCAGTGTAAAACTGATATAAATCGGTAAAATGTTAAAATAGTAAAAAAGCTCGACAAATCTTATATAAAAATATGATACATCAGTATCATAAATAAACTTATGAATTATATATTGTAAACTAGTTTAGTGAATAGTACATCGATATAATTCACGCCAACTTACATGTAACATTACATTTGCCATTGATATCAGTAGGTGATGAACATATAAAATAGTTTTGATTAGCCGGATCAACCACTCGTAGAACACAAATCTCATCTTGGGAAGCTTCTTGGCGATCTCTCGAAGATACTTTATTGCAATTTGGACGAATAATCTCACTATATGATTTCTTTGTCGATCGTAACAAACCATAAGTCCATGCACCTGATAATGCCCCGATCACGGGTGAAACTATGTATAACCATAAATCCTTATAACATCCCCATATAAGTGCAGGCCCTAAGCTTCTTGCTGGATTCATAGATGCTCCCGAAATTGGCCTT
>Ga0041059_1000762_pt1 | contig 25171 bp, 19 predicted proteins | sample AraColnosormetaG_FD_56232 | JGI IMG/M metagenome (GOLD analysis project Ga0041059, IMG submission 56232) | Arabidopsis roots microbial communities from North Carolina, USA - Col MF nosort | ecosystem: Host-associated > Plants > Roots > Unclassified | place: USA: North Carolina | collected... | reverse complement strand
TTTTTTTTTTTTTTATGAACCATTGTATCATTTAATTTATTTGACGAACTGTTGCATCCATTGATATATTATCTTCAGTAGCGTCCTTAGATTATAACTCTTTTTCACCTGTTTGCCTCTTTTTATCGTAATATTTTTGTAACCTATTTTTCTTTTAGTTTTTTTCTGAACAAATGTTTTATATGGTTAAATATTTTCATTGTAACTCTTCATTAAATATTTAATACATAATAAAAAATCAAAATAAATATCTCATATGGTTGAGTCTTTTCATTGTTACGGATAGTAAAATATTTTTATTTATTTTAAATCTGAATAAATACATATTATGGTTGTTTCTTTTCATTGTAACCCTCCATTAATATTTTATTTTAATTTTTAATAATTGAAAAAATATTTTGTACAATTGTATTTTACAAAGTTGCATCTGGTCATTTAAAATTGTGTCTTTTCCCCTCCATTTTCGTCTTTTCTTCAAAATCGTTCGTAAAACATTTTTATTTTATTTTTAATTTGAATAAATAGTTTTGATGGTTGCATTTTCTTATATTGAAACTCTTCGTTAAATATATAAATTTATTAATTAGAAATTGTTTTTAACAGTTATGTCTTTTTACAATGTTATTTCTAGTCGTTTAGAATCGTGTCTTTTTCCCCATTTTTCGTATTGTTTTATCACAATTTTTTTAAAAAGTTATATATTTTACAAACAATTGTGTCAATTAAATGTTCATATATTTTGAACTTTATATATTTTGTTTACCAAATATTCAATCTACACAACATCGCGGTGGAATACATTCTTAGTATTTATCAATAAAGAAGAAATAGAATAATTTCTAACATATAAATATGGAGAGTTACTAAAATGTCGTAGAATCAAAAGGGAGAATTTGAAACAAAAACATTCTTAAAAAGGTTTTGTTCATCTAAATTTTTTTTACTCAATTTGATTTATGTTTACATGCTTTATTTCTAAGCTTCTTATTACATACTCCAAAACTATGGGTTTTATCTTTTCTTTCTTTCATGACATCAAGAGGAGTTACGTTGGAGCAACAAATATGTCCATAACTACTGCAAAACTAAAAGCCTTTTTGTGTTTCTTTAAATGCGGTTGACTAGCCTAGTGTTGGCGTCTCTAACGTCTTTAACTAGGCTAGATTTCAACAACTTATTTCTCATAATCACATTCATCCTATTCGTATCAAATGGCTAGTGATAGCATCATTTGAGTATTGGTTTTAACTTCAGCCTCTTAAGCATGCTTTTTTTAGTTTTATCTTATCTGATTTTTTGCACATAAACTCTACTATTTGTGTTTTGTTTACAAAGTTACCATGTTTAAAACTTAAAAGGAACAACAATTGCATATTTCCTTCTCGGATCAAGTTTCATAGCAGGAGGAACTGAATCAGACAAATACGAACTAAATCAGAGATGATGAATTGATGATTAAGATATAGTAGGGTGTTGGGAGAATAGAGAGAGTCAGAGACTAGAGATACTAGAGTTAGATAAAAATATATATATATAAGGAACATCATCGTCGTAGACTAGAGTTAGACTACTGCTCTCCTCCGACTTTCCTTGTGATTCCAGAGAGCTTCACTTTCCGATTTTAGTTCTTTTTTGTGTTTCCCGTGTATCGGGCTTTAGCTTCCAAGGATTTCTCTGTTTTCCGCCGACATAAATATTTCAAATCCGCATTTCAAAAACGTATTCTATCCATGTATTCCTCTTTTGTATTATATAATGGAAATCTTTCAGTAAAAAAGAAAAAAAAAGGAACATCGTCGTGGGAAGATGAAAAGACAATAAAGCTGAAATTAAAATTTAACGAGAGAAGGATTCTAGGGTTTTTAAGAATAGCTCATAGTTGTAGCAGCAATAAATTCAAGTGCAATTAATTTTAAAAACAAAAAAGTAAGTTAATATTAATGTTTAAGCATAAATATCTAAATATTTAAATGATGGATTTAATTTCCCACACGCATAGTAACGTAAGTCGCACCTCATACCAAAGCACTCTAGAGCGAGAGCCCTTGTGATAGTGCGTAGCCTCATCTAGGTTAGGCAATGAATTGTGAGCCTTACATTGCCATGAGCTTAGGCGTTGCCTAAACAAGCCATTTAAAATACATGTAGATATATTTCCCCAATATATTTGAACCCAAGAACGTTTTGAGAGATAAGATGTGAAAGTTTAATTTTGCCAAAGTTCTAGAATTTAAGATTTTTTTTGGGTCAAACTAATTCATAATATTATTTAAAATTCAAACAAAGAGTGTGGAAGATAATCTTAACCCTTACACTCGACAAACTAGAAGAGAAATTAAACAAGTCACCACAAAGGAAATAAGATAGAGAGACATCAAATCGATAAATTATCTAGGTTAAAGCTGTGAAGCTTTTCGCCTAAGAAGAGATCCCGATGAGTCCATGAACATTCTCCAGCCGTTGAATGGTCACTTTAACTTGTGACGTTGAAAAATAATTTGAACTTCCGGTCCTCGACGAACAGAGAACCGTTGCATCTAGAACATAAAAGAATAAATGTAACTCTAGTTTATGTAAATCTTACTTAAAAGAATAGATCTCTTCTAAGAGTTCAAAAGGAAACAAAACAACTTCGTTCCTAAAGTCACAAAACAGATAAGTTGATATAGATATGTCACATATTCAATGGCTAAAAGAGACTTTCAAGAGAATTAGTTAGAGCATCATCATTAGACAATTTTTGATAGATGTCTTTAGTATAAATTAGTAATAAAATTAAAGACATCCCTCTTTTTCTTGTGTCTCAAATGTCTTTTCAAAGACACAAATCTTAAACTAAAGACACCCACTATTTGTTTATTATTATTTGTATTAGTTTTATATTTAGAGACACCCACAAATAAATGACCAATGTGGGTGTTCTTAGAGCCCTGGTAGGCAGAGCCGTGCCTATTAAGATAAAAAAGAAACATTCGCCTACGATTACAAAAAACGAAGAGGCTATATTTGTTAATTACATGTTTATAAGTATTATGGAAGCAATAACGTTACAAAGATTAATACAAATGACAAAGGAAAGTAGTATAATATACAATATATACAAGGAATCTTTAATACACTTAAGGCAATAACTTAAAGTCTTCTTTTCTCACTTCTTTTTTTCCTATCTCATTAAATTTTCTTTTCTCACTTCTTTAATACACTTAAGGCAATAATCATATTTATCAAACTTTGTTAATTATTTTTATATATAGATACTATATTTTGGATATTACCATTATATATATATATATATATTAAATTTTTATTAACTACCAAAATTATATTTTATTTTATTAACATCATGCACTATACCGTTTGAATGGTAACACAATAATAATACTAACACAATTTACTAAATTACACATTATAATCAACCTAATTTTTTTTTTGGCATATTTTTGTTCTAAATTATTTTTTTTGTTTTGCTTAAAATTTTCGTAATTTATTATTAAACTTTGAACATTAAAATATTTTTTTTGTTATGTGTACATTATTTTATTAAAACTATTAAACTATATTTTTTCGCCTATGGCATCAAAATTCCTCGGCACGGCTTTGCTGGTAGGTTTTCTCTATTAAGAACAAATCAGATAATAAAATAAACCAATGTCCATAAAACAAGGATTCACTCCTCACACTGCTAAAGCATAGATGGAGAAACATCAAAAGCTACATTGAGCAAATAACCAATATAAATTGAAAATTAATTCAAGGTTTCTAAAATTTTTTTAAAAAACAAAGTTCACTTATTTAATTAAACTAAAGTTTCATTAGAATGGAAAGAACATGATAAGGATGCTTAGTACAGCCTATAGCCGCATAAGCTGCCACAACTACTTCAACTTCAGCCACTTATCCCATTGCCGTTGCCATTGCCACCAAAGGTGCTGCTTCCTCCGTTATCACCATTTCCATTGCTTTCTCTGCCTCTATGGTTGCCACTTCTTTCTCCCATTTCAATTCTGTCACCGTAAATCATGCGGTATATCTCATCTTCGACCATGAGGTGATGCCTCGATGACAGGAAAGGCTGAGTACTCTCCCATACGTCAGATGGGTTAAGTTGCACCGTGCTAGTGCTTGGACATGACAAATTCATTGGTGCATTAATCATTGAGATGTCGGATCTTCCTAAGGGACTACAAAAAGAATAAAAATGAAGATTTTTCATCGATTAATAAAATAAAATAAACATAAGAAATTTTATTGAAAATAGTCGAAGACATGAAATATATTTTACCTATGGTTCAAAAGTGGATGTGAAAGGTAATGCCTAGCTCTCATCACCCCTGGCCGTACAAAACTCCAGAAAATACTTTTGTTTGATGGTACATGAATATGCGGAAACAACGGATATGGGCTGCGATAAGTGAATGGTGGTAGTATCACAGGTGAACCATTAGGAGTAGAGACTTCTTCTGTGTATGTGTCCTCTTGGCTACTTGAATGTGAACTCTCAGAGAATTCACGAGCAAAGTACTCAGTAACGTAGAAAGAACACTCTACATAAAGACATAGACCCCTACGATGTTTTGACAGAGCGGGATGTTAAAGTGCAAATTTTGCCACAAGTTTTACAGCATTAAAGTATTAATGTAACCATATTTAGTGAAAATCTTACTCAAAAGGATACCGTTGACCTAAGCATCCAAAAGGGCACACCTCTGATTTTACAATCTACAAGATACACAAAACATCATTCAAGTATTACTCTATACAAGAAACTCATTTCATAGAATAAGATCTGTTCAAAAACGAAACAAATATTACCATCTGAGAAAAGGATCCAGGATCATTGTCTTCTTCTTCTTCTTCATTATTAGCAATCATACCATTGGGATTGAAGTGAGTACCGTCTGAAAACTGCCAATGACCCGGTTCTATATTTCTACAGTTTGGACATTCCATGAAGCCCTTTGCATTATAGGCTGAGCCGATACAGTCTGTATACAAAGAAAACATGTCAACACAAAATTGTTAGATGTCTATGAAATAACAATAGACCAATGTATTGGATGTATCAAATGCAAGTAGATTAAAAACTCAATATATACTTATGAATGAATTGAATAAAAATGATCCAAAATATCACAAATCATATATCACAATCTTAAACATATAACTCTTTCAAAGTACGTATTTTCTTAATACTTGAGAATCTAAGGATCCATAGTTCTAGAAACGAATTGAAAAGGTAAGTATTTTATATCACTCATATAAACAAAAGCACATAAATGATCACAAATGAAAATTATATTAAAAAAAAAAACAAAGTAATAATTTGGTGTGCAAAAAACTTCAAATAAATTACCGAGGTGAAACTTGTGAACACATTTAAGTGTAACCAGTGTTCGTTGAACATCATTCTCATTGACCAAAGCCCCACGACAAATCGAACACAAATCCAAGTCACCGAGATAATCTGAGTCTTTTGGAGAATCATGATTCTCTTCATCAATAAGATTCTGAGAATCACGAATCTCTTGATCAACATGATTAGAAGAATCATGATTCTGTTTAGCAACATGATTCATAGAGTCATGATTCTCTTCATCAACAGGATTCAGAGCATCACGATTCTCTTCATCAACAGGTTCAACGTTGAGGTCCAAAGTTTCATCAACAGGTTCCACGTTGAGATCAAAAGCAAATCTTTTGCCTTCATTAACATTGCTACTTCCTGAACTCTTAGAATATATTCTCTCTACTTGTTTATTGACTCTATGAAACTCTAAAATGGATAGTTTATATAAGATGGGTGCTACTCAAAATTTTACTCTTCTTTAGACTCTTTTGCCACCTTTTGAAAAATGTAATTATTACCAATTAATAACCGATATTTAATAGTTCGCGCCATTTCTATATCTAACGACTTTGTCTGGTAGATTTTATTTAAAAAGTTGTTAGAGATATTACTAAATATCTCGTGCCAATTTTAGCTAACAACTATTATGGACCAATTATATCATAGTAATATAAGATATATCTAGTTTAAAATTATTTTTGGCCAATTATAGTAAAGTGTCTCTCTATTTCTATCTAATGACTAATGTCATAATTGTATTTAATGATTATGTAACAAATAGAACTAAAATAGTTAAAATATCTTTTGCTAATTACATCTAATGACTGATGTCAAATATCATTAAAAAGATAAAATAATATTTTGTACCAATCATATCTAAAGACAATTGCATGCCAAATATAGATAAAATTTGTAATTGACACCAACTATTAATGTGTATTACAACAAATTATATTTAATTAGTATTTTTGGGAAATTTTTTATTTTTCAACTTTTTATATTTATATTTTATGGTATGTAGCTAAAAAAATCCAAGAGTTGAATAAAGAGATAAATATTATAAATTATATTAAATTAATTAATGAGTTGGAAAAAACACCAAAATTAATTTATGAAATTTATAGTATATATATATATATATATCATTGTTTCTACCTTTTTCTACTTTAATGCATTGAATATTACAAAAAATATTATTACTACTAAATCATATATATGAAAGTTGGCCAACTCTCTCCATATGATTGACACATCATCACTTTAACATTTGTCATGTGTCCACTGAATAATTAATGTAAGTTCTTCAACTTCTAATTTATAGATTAATGATGTATTTATTATTTAATTTTACAAATTTAATTGTACTAATACTAAATCTATTTTGTTATTATATGTTTTTCAATAAAATTATTTTATTAGTTTTCTCATACTCGATGATTTTTTTTTTTGTAATTTTAACTCAAATTATGAGTGTATAGTAGTCATGGATTAGTTAATAGTTTGAATAGTTTGCATATTGTTATATATCTATATAATAAATCGCCGAGACTGAAAAGTATGTAAGAAGTTTAATCATCAAATTCTTAGATTTCGAAAATTCCAACATTACCCTCTATTAAATTGGTTTAAGACGAAGATTGAAATTGTGTGTATAATACATTGTTGAGAATGTTGTTAAGAAAAAATATTTTAATACTAAGAATAATTACTTATTACATGAGTGAATGATTAGATAATTAAAATTATATTTAAATGAAACGATACAAAAAATCTGAAAATACCGCAGCGTAGCGAGAATGATTACCTAGTCCAACTAAAAAGAGTTGTTTAAAGCCTCTCAATATGTCCACATCAGCAAAAATAAAATATAAAAACCTAAGAAGAAGCCATGTCACCTCATTGTCTTCTTTCTTTGGATAAACCTATGAGCATCATTGAAAAGAATAGCAACTTTAGTTTGTGTCTCTCATCCACGTTATGAAGATCTCATGGAGAAATACTAGCTTTAACTATGTTGAGGCCATAAAGAGGTGCCGAAATCATAACATAGTAGTAGGTTATCCTGAGTCTCATCTTGATGTGAACGAATGCATCATTGACTAAGGATTTGCATTCCCATGAAGCAAGTCGAACCCTTGTGGGAAACATGTCCAATTGAGAAATCCATATCATAAAAGAATACATTAGACCCATTTGAACCAAATAACATCATCCCAAGATACTTTGTTTGCTCTAGACCTTAAAGATTCCTAAGTATGGCCTGCATGAAATCCGTTTAAGTTGCATGGATCAGCCACTCTTGAGTGTAGAGGTAACCGTATTCGCAAAGGTCCTTATGTCTCAAACGTTTCAGGATATGACCCATTGGTGTTCACGAATCAAACTAAAAACACTCATTACAGCCATATTCCACTCGGGCATTGTATAATAAGTTTCTCAGCAAAAGGTCTTAGGTTTAGTAAAACATTCCAATTCCAAGTGTTCCAAGTTGTTTCTTCAAGCATAAGTTTTTTTGTAATATTGTATTATTCTTGTATCATACTGTTATGTTCCATGAAGATGGGGTATATCCTTTGGATGTTCTGCTAAAGATCTGTAATTTATATTGTTACATAACTAGATTCTGTAACTAAAATTTTTTAAATTTTAAGTTATATATTTTGTTAAGATTGTTTGTTTTGTTTAATGTTTAAGATTGTATAATAGTATTTTAATTTTTAATTTTAGAATTTCACATATGGTATAAAGTTTTATTTTAATATCGATTCAAACCCATCCTACCATATAACTCCGTCCAATGACTTTTAAACATCATTTTGTTATCCTTTTCAATAATATTTTAATTTTAAAAATATATAATTATATTAAATCTAAAAATTTATTTAAGTTTCTAATCTAAACATTTAATATCGTGTATTTAATTAACAATTAAACAGAAGTAGAAGCCTGAGATATCGAATACGCCCACTTTAATAATCATTGAGACGTAACTTATATTGCTAGTAATGACAACATTTTTCTAGTGCACAAAGAAATCAATTAATGTCAATGACGTTAAATTGTATATATTGCTAATATTTATTGCAAAAGCCAGGTTTTGTAGCCAAAATATCTCCGAAAATATGTATATTGATTTGGCTATAGAATCAACTTGCTAAAGTGAAATATTATAATTGTTCAAATATTATAAACTTTTATCAAATTTAAAATATTATAAATATTTGAACTTTATAATAATTTATAAGAAATTTAAACATTATAAATATTTATATTTTTTACTACAGGTGAAATCTTATTATTAACGGGCTTGAGTCGATAATAATACATGACAATTTACTACGGTTGAAATCGTAGAATTAAAAACCAAAAAATAATTATACAATCTTAAACATTAAGTAAAACAAAAAACATTAACAAAACATATACAACTAAAAAATTATTTTTTTCTTAAAAAGCATCTCGATTATTTTGTAAGAAGTTTAAACTTTATAAATATTTAGACTTTATGCAACATGTGAAATCATAGAATTGACGGGTTTGGGTTGATATTAATACGAGATGGTATACTACTGGCAAAATCCTAAAAAATAATTAAAATATAATTATACGATCTTAAACACTAAGAAAAACAAACAATATTAACAAAACAAATACAATTTAACATATAATTATTTTAAAAACAAATCTCGATTCTTTTATAAGAAGTTTAAACTTTATAAATATTTAAACTTTATACTATCTGTAAAATCCTAGAATTGATGGGTTTTGGTCGACATTATTACGAAATGGTATACTACGGGCAAAATCGTAAAATTAATAATTAAAATACAATTATACAATCTTAAACACTAAATAAAATATACAATATTAACAAAACAAATGCATTTTAAAATTTCAAATTTATAGTTATAAAATATCGTCTCTCGGTGTATCATACATTTAAATCAAACAAAATAATAGCATATATCTATAGATCATTCTAAAAAGAAAATTTAGTTAATAAAATTAGGTTTGCGGTGTACCACTAGTTAATCTCTAATATAATACATAAAGTTAAAAAAAATCTCAATATAGTTCTCTGCATATATTATGATTTGAAATTTCAAAAGCGGACATATATTACCCAATTGATAAAAAATGTATGTGGTTAACGTCTTATATCGGCTAAATATTTAGACAATGATTTAGAATCATATTATACATTAGACCCAGATCCAATTAAAGGTGATCATTTTATTATTTTAACACCACCAATATTAAACATATAAAATCAACTTGATTTAAATAAGATTGTATGAAACCAAAAATATCTCGTGGTATACCGTTACTTAATAACAATTGTAAACTATAAAAAATAAATATCTATAAAATGATATAGTTTATAAATTCTTATCTATAATAAATAATTAGTAAATTTTTTAAGCCACTACTTTTCAAAAATAAATCATCAGTGTATAATTAATTTATTTCTCGCAAACGTGAGAGAGAAAAGTAATTTTGTTTTATTTGTTATTCCAAAATGATAACATCTCTAGTTTAACTTTGTCCATGAGAATTGAGATGTGCGTATTAACAATCAACAAAAAAACTGCTCTGTTCTTTCTCTTAGTAGCTCAATTTAGCAAATTTCTCAACGCCGTTCTCTCGCCGTCCCAATCCTCTTTGGTTTAAGAACTTCTCCCTCTTCAGTATTTCTTGATAGTTGAGCGGAGCCTCTGTCCGAAGATATTCCGGTTTTACGTCAGAGTTTGCAATCTGTCGCTTTTTAACCGTTAGTCAGCAAAGTTGGTTTCTGTTTCTTCCCGTTACAATTCTTTGTGAATTGTTTTGAAGTGATTTTCTCGGTAAGGTCAATTCAAGAGTGATCTTTCTTCATGACTATGGATCTAGATAAAGCTATAATGAAGATGTCAATTAAAGATGACGGGTCTTTGATTCTTTCCAATCAAGCTAAGTTTAGCTCTATGGAGAGGAATAGTTGTAGTATTATGGGCAGATTTCTGAATCCCCCTCATCAAAGGATGTCAAATTGGATATTAGACATGCCTAGAATTTGGCGTTTATACTCAAGGGTCCGTGGCGTTGCCTTATCACAAGAACGATACCAATTCTTCTTCAAATAAGAGGAAGATCTACTTGAAATCCTAAAAACGGGTGTGTGGACTCAAGATGGTGTGTTATCATGGATCGTTGGGTGGAACAACAGCCGGAGGAGTACTTGGTGTTTCTTCCTGTTTGGGTTCGTCTCCGTAATATTCATGTCAATTATTATACGGAGGAGACGATTAAGGAAATTGCTTCTTGTCTTGGAGAGGTTTAAAGGTGGAATTAGATTTGGAAAAGTCTCAAGCTCAAGACTATGTGAGAGTTCAAGTGGTTTTTGATGTTAGGAATCCATTGCGTAACTCTAAGGAAGTACAAGTGCCTACTGGTGAAGTAGTCTCAGTCACTTTTGATTATGAGCATATCCGAAAAAGATGTTTTCTGTGCCAACGTCTTACTTATGACAAAGCTGATTGTCCCAGCAGGCAACAAGGAAGTCGGCAAATTCCCTGGTGAGAGTTTAAAGAAGGTCCATGTGAACTTAAAGTCTGATAAGATTATTAATCCCTTGGTGGGAAGGGATTTTAAGGATATTCAGGCAGATAAAGATGTGAAAAAGAAATTTGGGGTCATAATGAAGCGACAAGATTTAGTAGTTCAAGATCATGTGGTTTCTCCTCCTTCTTCACCAAAGTTTTTGATGTTACCTGAGGAATTGCAAGGATCGTCAACGGCAACTCATTCTCAACTGATGCAGTCTCCTTTAGAGAAGCCATGTTCTGAATTTATTTCTCTGGATTTCTCGTCGGGCTTTAACCCCTCTCTTGATCAAGGTGGTTCCTCAGGGTTGAGTATCAAGCAGAAAAATCCTAGAAAGAGCAAAGCTCTAGCGATAAGGAAACAAGTCGTGTCTTCTTTGACTACAAATGATATTGAGGTTAGTTTTAATCCTAAGTTTGACATTACTTACAAAAGGAAGAACCAGGGATCTGGAAATGAATCGTTAAAATGTCTTAAGAGAGATGATAATACGGTGGTTCCTAGTGAACCACCACAATATCAATAAGGCATCCTAAGTTGGAATTGCCAAGGTTTGAGGAATCCTTAAACAATTCGGCACTTTAAAGAAATGAAAAAGAATATTTTCTGGATATTTTATTCCCATGGAAACCATGAATTCTGATATGTTTATTCTGAAAGTCTTTAGATGGTTAGGTTATGATTACTTTAACATAATAGAACCGGTTGGAAAGAGTGGTGGATTAGCTATTTTTTGGAAAAATAAGCTACAACTAGAATTCCTTTTTGAAGATAAGAGTCTCTTGGATTTAAAAGTATCTCAAGGAAGTAGAAGTTGGTTTGTTTCTTTTGTTTATGGGAACCCTGTGTTGCAGCTCAGATCTCTTTTGTTGGAGAAATTAAGCAGTATTGGTCTTTTGAGAAATGAGGCTTGGTGTATGATTAGTGATTTTTCAATGACATTTTGTCTAATAATGAGAAGCTTGGAGGCACTGCTAGGTTGGTATCTTCTTTTCAGCCTTTCAAGGATATGCTATGTAATTGTGACATGCATGAATTAGGAAGTTCGGGTAATGGTTTTACTTGGGGAGGAACTCGGAATGCGCAATGGATTCAATGTAAGTTGGATAGATGTTTTGGGAACTCGGAGTGGTTTACTATGTTCCCGAATTCTCATCAATGGTTCCTTGAGAGATTGGGATCTAATCACAGACCGGTTCTGGTTAAATTTGTGAATGATCAAGAGCTGTTTAGAGGTCAGTTTTGTTTTGATAAACGTTTTGCTGAGGATCCTCATTGTGCATATGCTGTTCTTAGATCTTGGAATGGTGGTAATTCTGAAGGTGCTTCTTCTTCTATGCTTCGTTTGATTCATTGTAGGAAAGCCGTTAGTAGATGGAAAAAGCATAGTGATTTTAATGCTTAGAACCGGATTTTGAGGTTAAGGAAAGATCTGGATGATGAAAAAAGTGAGCAGTATCCTTGTTGGACTAAAATCTCAGATATTCAAGCTCAGTTGGGGGTTGCTTTTAGAGAAGAGGAATCTTTTTGGAGACTAAAGAGTAGAGACAAATGGCTTTTTGGGGGTGATAGAAACTCAAAGTTTTTTCAAGCCATGGTGAAAGCTCAAAGAGCAAAAAATTCGTTGAGCTTTTTGGTAGATGAGAATGACAAGGAACAAACTTTGAACAGAGAGAAAGGCAGGATAGCAGCTGAATATTTTGAGGATTTGTTTACATCTTCTTATCCTGCTAATATGGATGTTGTCTTGGAAGGCTTTTGTCATCGGGTTTCTGAAGATATGAATCAAGATTTAACTCAAGAAGTCACAAAAACAAAAATCTTTAATGTTGTATTCTCCATAAATGCTGACAGTGCTCCAGGTCCTGATGGATTCACTGCTTTATTTTTTCAGAAAAATTGGGAATTAGTTAAGGATCAAATCACTGCAGAAATTAAGGAGTTCTTTCGTACTGGGATTCTTCCTGAAGAGTGGAATCACACGCATTTATGTTTGATCCCAAAGATTACTAATCCTCAACGAATGTCAGATATCAGACCAATTAGCTTGTGCTCAGTCCTATATAAGATAATCTCAAAAATCTTATCTTTCAGACTGAAGAAGCATCTTCCAACCATTGTTTCTCCTACACAATCTGCATTTGTTGCTGAAAGGTTAGTTTCTGACAACATTCTCATTGCACATGAAATTGTGCATAGTTTACAAACCAATCCTAAGATTTCTAAAAGTTTTATGGCATTTAAAATTGATATGTCGAAAGCTTATGATAGGGTGGAATGGCCCTTTTTGAAATGAATTTTGATTGCCATGGGTTTTAATGATAAATGGATTTCTTGAATAATGGGTTATGTGACTTCTTTCTCGTATTCAGTGTTGATAAATGGACAGTCATTTGGTCTTATTAAACCAGAACGAGGTATCTGTCAGGGTGATCCAATCTCACCTTTATTATTTGTCATATGCACTGAAGCTCTGGTTCATATTTTGCAGCTGGCTGAGAATAATTACAAAGTCTGTGGTATTCAGTTTAATGGATGTGGTCTTACAATTAATCACTTATTGTTTGCGGATGACACCTTGTTAGTGTGTAAAACAACCAAAGATGCTTGTGAGGAGCTTATGAGGTGTTTATCGCAGTATGGACTTATATCCGGTCAACTGATTAATGTAGAGAAATCTGCAATCACTTTTGGAGCTAAGGTGGAGGAGGATACTAAACAGTGAATTAAGAATAGATCAGGTATTCAGTTAGAAGGTTGTACAGGGAATTATTTGGGATTACCTGAGAACTTGAGTGGTTCTAAACAAGATTTACTGGGCTTCATCAAAGAGAAAATGCATTCAAGAATGACTGGTTGGTATGCTAAAACTCTATCACAAGGTGGTAAGGAGATTTTGTTAAAATCCATTGTTATGGCCTTACCGGTATATACTATGACTTGTTTCAAGTTGCCAAAGAGTTTATGCACTAAGCTCACTAATGCAAAAGCAGATACTTTTTGAACACAAATTTTCTCAATGCACCTCAAGGAACTAGACCCCCATATGCTTGGAGAAGTATTTTATATGGTAGGGCATTACTTAAAGACGGGTTGAATAGAATTATAGGGAATGGAGAGCAAACAAGTGTGTCGATTGATAAGTGGTTGTTTGATGGTCAAAATCGGAGACCAATGAATATTCATCCTTTGATGAATAAGTTGAAAGTGAGTGAGCTTATTGATCCTCTTACCAGGAATTGGGATTTGAAGAGGCTCGGAGATTTATTTCCTGTGACAGATATTCAACTCATTTTGCAACAAAGACCAGTCAGCAATAATGATCTACCATGATCTTTTTAAAGAAGCTGAAGTCTGTCCTTCTATTAATCCTCTGTATGATAAGATTTGGTCTCTTGAAACGGCTCCAAAAATTAAAGTCTTTATGTGGAAAGTCTTAAAAGGTGCACTTGCAGTAGAAGACAGGTTAAGGGATAGGGGATCGAAGAATGCTGATGGGTGTTTATTTTGCAATGAGGATATTGAAACAATAAATCATATTTTGTTTCCATGTCATTTTGCTCGACAAGTTTGGGCTCTTGCTCTCCTTCAATCCCCTGCAACAGGCTTTGGGAGTTCTATTTTCACTAACATAGATCATGTGCTTCATAGTTCACAGAATTTGGGATTTTCTAGACAATGGAGAACTGTCAATTCTTGGATATTGTGGCTGTTCTGGAAAAACAGGAATAAAGTTTTATTTGATGGTACAGGATCTACAACATCCAACATTGTTGCTAAAGCTTATGTGGATAGTACACAATGGGTCAATGCTCAAGGCAATGGGACTTCTTTGGGGCATACAGCTGTTCAGAAATGGGATCATCCTCCAGTAAATGAACTTAAATGCAACATTAGTGTGGCATGGTCTGGACAACAGAAAGTTGCTGGTACATCGTGGGTGGTTTGTGACTCCACGAAGAAGGTATTGTTTCATAGTAGACGATCTTATTCTCAAGTACAATCCCTTTTTGATGCAAAAATTAAAAGTTGGGAATGGGCTTTGGAGAGTATGAATCATCTGCACTATGATAAAATCACATTTGGTTCCTCATCACATGATATTATTAAGGCTTTGAACAAACCTAAAGAATGGCCGGTGATGATTGGTCATATTGTAGAATTGTTAAGTTTTACTAAAGATAAACCAAACTGGTTTATGATGATGGAATCAGCTCAGTCTAACACAGGTGCGTTTGAAATCGCAAAGAGTGTCATCACAGGAATGAGGTGGCAATCTTATATAGTAAGGAGCTTTCCCCAATGGTTGAGAAGTCTGTTTGAAGCAGAAATGACTCAGCATCCGAGTTTTTGAGGATTACATCTGTTTGAGTTGCAGGTTTGGTAACAGGTGATATTCTGAGGTTTGACCTCATCTCAACGTGGCAATTCTCTAATAGAGGGATGCAAAGAACTGTAGGTGGAGGTAATCAGATTGGGATGATATGTGGTTTTGTTTTTTAGTTAGTTTCCTCTGTCATAGGTTTTCTTTTTATATTTTTCTGCAGTTCTTTTAGTAGTCGGTGATTTTTGTTTTGTCTGTTTTTAAATTTTGAAATTTTTAGAGGTCTATTTGACAATTTTTATTCATTTTGGTTAGGTCTAATCTTTTATATTTCTTTATGTCGAGGTCTCTGTGAGGTCTTATATATATAGTTAGTCGTCTGTAGTTTTTTTAAATGTTCATCCCTTTCTTGTTTCTCTCTTCTACTTGAAATATCATGGCAGATGAGCTTTGGGATGAAATTCAAAACTTGGAGCTTGGTCAGGAGGATCCAGCTCTTTTCATTCCTCATGAAGCATATGTTCTAGTAGAAGATCGAAACAAGCTTAGTTTGACTGCAAGGTCTCTTAATCCACGAGCTCATAATCTTAATTTTGTCATTGCTGCTCTGCCTAGATCCTGTGGATTGACATCGCATGTTCATGGTAGAATTCAAGATGCTACTTATGTTCATGGAACCATGGCTTTTCAATAATTGGTTTGTTGCAAATCATAGATAGGAGCCTGCTCATGCCTTAAATTTTGTGACTATCATCGACCTTAGGGTGCAGATGCGAGGAATTCCTCTTCCCTATGTTTGTGAGGAGACATCTTTGGAGATTGCTCATGAACTTGGTGAGATCATCACTTTGGACTTCCATGATGCAACCACTACTCAAATTGCTTATATTCGAGTCCGAGTGAGGATTGGAATCACTGATAGACTAAGGTTCTTCCAAAGGATCACTTTTGATTCTGGGGAGACTGCTCTCATCAGGTTTTAATATGAGAGGTTGAGGAGGATACGCAGTAGCTGTTTTTGAGTTACACATCACAGGACCTATTGTCCTTATCGACCAAGATTACCTAATTATGGAAGGGAAAGAACTGTATTCTATGATGAAAGGCTTAGATCGACTATGAATTCTCAGTCTCAAATGACTGAGTCTTCCTTTCTAGTTCCTGTGAACCCTCCTCCAAGAATTGCTACCCCACCGTTGAATCATGGAGAGTTTGTTGCAACCCATCCTCATTTTCCTACTCCAAGAGAAGGACTTAACCAACATGTTAGGGGAACTTCTTATCAGGGGCTCTATCAAGGCTAACAAGTCTCCACAGATTCTAATATCACGTCTTCGGTGGGAACAACAGTCACAACTGGTACTCGTCGTGTTTTTGAAGTTGGTCAATCTTCAAGAAGGTTTGAAACAGTGGAAACAAGGAAAAGGCAAGAAGAGAAAGGATCTTATAATGAACAAGATCAAGCGCACATGAAGGAAGGAATTCTGAAACCTACAAAGAAAAGATAAGCACTCTATGAATTCTGTCAAGCTTTTTGGTTTAGGACTGCATTGGTTTCAACAAGTGCAGATCCACGCTCTTGAATAATACGTCAAAGTGGTATGGCGTTCATAACACTTTTTGGTTCAAGGCATACTCTATGGATGCAATTACTGTTTTTTTAACGTTTATTATGTAACTTTTTGGGTATGCAACATGGCTAACCTTGTTGGTTTCTGATGCCATGGTTGTTAGTTTACTTGCTTTCTTGTGTATGTCTTTAAGTTGTAAGTGGCTGCCACTGATGTACTTTTCGAAATCGTGAACCTAATGAAAAGAAAACAACACTTAGTAAAAAAAAAGAAAACATCTTTAGTTTATGCAACTCTCAGACTGTTTAGCTTGATTTTCGAGATTATTATTTTTCAAATTATTTATGTAAACTAATTTTTCTAGAAATTAAGTAACGGTTGTGGAGTTGAGTTTTTAATTAGTGTGTGGTTGCTTAAAAAAAATATGATTCACTTTTTAAAAGGAACGGTTTACGACAAAAAAAAAAAACAAAGGAACGGTTTAGTATAATTTGTACCGAACGCAGACCGCAACTGCAAAAAAGAAGCGTCTGGGTGCGATTGCGGTATAAGCGAACAATCCCTAAACCCGAAAATAACCAAAAGGAAAAACGCAGAGAATTCGAACCAGAGAGATCTTTCGAATCAAAACGATCTGAAGAAGAAGAAGAAGAAGAAGAATCAAAATCTGGATCAGAAACAAGGGAGGAGAAGATGTTGCCCACAACTTCCAGATCTCGTTCTTCATCTTCTTCATCCCGAGCTAATCCAATGTTCCTTCAGTACTTTCGTCGTATCGTTAAGGTTCTCTTACTCATAAACATCTCGAGCTTATCGTGGATTGATCTCAGATTTAGGTCGATTTTTAGATAGATTCTTCATTCTCTTAGATCGAATTACGGTGGTAGAGGATGAGAAAACCTCGGATTTAGCTGAATCGATTTGATATTTTGGCTCCGCAGTGTCACTTAGATTTAGCAATTACTGATGAAGTGGCTGTATAGATCACTTTCTGGATGTTTTGTTGGAGTGTTATGATCTGATGATTAAACAAGATTGTTTGAGGATTCTGTAACATTTTTCTTCTTATGAGTTTGGGAATTTGTAAGCATTGATGTATGAATGGTGAAATTTGTTTATGTGATCATACACTATGATGCATATTACATTGTGTTCGAGTTTGACTATTGGGCTATGAAACTCTTTTTTCGTTCTCAGTTTTGTGATCAGTCCTTTTTTGGTCATTGCAGTGGCAGCAAATGGATGTTGAATATACTTTCTGGCAAATGCTTAACCTTTGTACATCTCCGAAAGTTGTGTAAGTCTTTGAAATACTTTCATTTCCTATCTTGAAGGTTCCTTTTGAACGATTACCATCAAAATGTTCCATTTGAAAGGATGATAAGGGAAAACCTAGAACTTGTAAGGTTCTCAAAATGGCAAAAATGGAAAAGTTACCCAGGCTTTTACTAGAGGGCGGATTAGGATGGAATTACCATTTAACTGTGGTTCTAAGTGAATAGAGTTTGAGATGGTTTCACTGCACCTTTGCAATAAGAAATGGAAGAGAGTTTTAACTCTCTGTAAGGCTTATATGTTCTTTTGGGAAGATCAATAGGGTAGTCTAATCCAACAATTTGGAATAGTTTTAGTTCAGTTACTATGCGGTGGCTTAATTTCCAGTTCTTATTCTCGCACTTTTTGTATTTTTTGCATGGGGGCGGCGCTATGGCATCAGCTATCAACACACTAAGTATCACAAACGTAAGCTCAACTTTCAATAGCGAACCCTTATGCTACTGCAACCAGCTTTTATTTTTCTTCTATTTGATTTACCTTTCTGTTTCTGAAAGTACCTTGAGCCATCCACTTTTACAATGAATACCTAGCAAGTGGAGAAGCATCCCCTTGTGACCTTTTCTAGCTGTCCAGCTTTTTGCATAATCTCCTCGTCGTCTTTACTCAAAATTAATGCTAGTATCTGTTAAGGATAAGCTCAAGTATGGTATGGCTTGAAATTTTTAGTGCATTTGCTTTAATTACTCTTATTTTTTCTTTCTCTCAGAAACTAAGAACCAATGGGCACGTGATGACCCTGCGTTTATTGTGATCTGTAGCCTGCTTCTTGTTGTTGCAACTGTAGCCTATTGTGTCACGTAAGTGTTTTGTATATTTGAAGGTTTAGAGTATGAGAGATAATAATTGCCTTGGAAAACGATTTCGTTTTCTGATTTTCGTTGATTATGTCTATACTTCAGGTATGACCATAGTAGCTCTCATGCCGTCGTCGTAGTCGTTTCAGTTTTGTTCACCCATTTCTTAATCACCGGAGCAGTTATAGCTACATGCTGTTGGTAAGTAATTTCTATTATTGCATAGGCATATACATTTGTTGGTGCAAACTCTTATGCAACTTAAATGTTATGCTTGCTCGATGTCTGTTATTCTCATTCGTGCTATAAAGACTGTTACTACCTTTACTACTGGAGTTGCTTATCTGATCTTATTATTCTTGTTTTGCTTATTATATCATGCAAGACAAGCACTCTTAAGATTTGGTACTGAAACCCGTCTTGTGAACATTGCTGGTTTTGTGAATACCACTCTTGCACAAACCTGAATCCTGCTCTATAGTTTTCTTCCTTGTAATTCTACCACAGTTTGAGTCGTTTCTTATATCAAATCTACACGGTTTCTCTGACGCAAGATATGGATTATCAGGTTTTTGACAAATTCTTACCTTCGCGAGGAGACTCCAAACAGTCATGTGGTGGAACAACGCGTTGAATGGTAAGTTTATGGACTGAATCTTATCTTTTCACCTTCACCTCCTTTCTTTGGTTGATTTTTTCCTCTAGAAGATGAGTTAGAACCTCCAAAACAGAAAGTTTCGTGTTTGTAGTTCAGTATCCTTACCATAGTTTCTCTTTTTTTATAATCTCTATCTGTGTGAGATGTTCATGAATTTTCTTTTATGCCTTTCTCTGTAGGCTGTATACATTTGATGTTCACTGCAACTCGTTCTTTCCAATGTTTGTGCTGCTCTACGGTAAACCCAGTTTCAAATACATTATTCAATTCTCCAACCCCTCCTGAAGTTAAGATCTCTGCAAAAAGAGATATATTACTTACAGTTTCATCTTGTATTTTGCAGTCGTACATTACTTCTTATCACCGCTCCTGATAGCACACGGATTCATCCCTTTACTGCTATCGAATCTGCTTTTCATGGTCGGGGCTTCGTACTACCATTATCTTAACTTCCTAGGATATGACGGTGAGTCCCCTAAGATCACTTGTTTCCTTCTTTCACTATTGATCCGTTGTATAACTCTTGAACTAACAAGAAAGTTTGTTATGAATCCATACAGTGCTTCCATTTTTGGAGCGAACAACATTCTTCCTCTACCCAATCGGAGTTGTCATTGTCCTGTCTCCTATTCGTAAGCTCAATCAGAATCATTGGTTTCACAGATATCTTCTTCCTGAAAAGGCGTATACATCATCTTATGTTTATTCTCCATTTTTGCAGTTATCTTAAGCGGATTCAACCCGTCAAGATATTTCATGAACATGTACTTCAGCCAAAGGTTATAAAAAAAACAGCCACATCAGTGGAATCCTTAGGGCTTTTGCACTGCACATACATCATTAAAGTAAGGAACAAGAAGATTGAGAGAGTAATGATTTTCCCTTTTTTACCCGTAACAGATCATCGTAATGCTCAGTTTCTGGTACAACTTCAAAAGGCTACTTAATAGACCAGTAACATTTTCTAAACATGACCCCTCTTAGCAAGTGCTCTGTTAAATGTAGTGGTTTTTTTGGCATCTTTCTTTTGCGGTCATTCATACGTTACGTGTTGCGACTGTCATTGAGTCATAAGTACAAAATCATGATCTCGCAGATTCTGGAAAGTTGTACTAAAGGAAGGACCGGTCAGATATTTGATCTGATGATCATCTCTCTAAGGTTAATGGCTTATGTTATCTTTGGATACAAAATTTGTATCCAACTGCTCACTCTTTTTCATCTTAAAGATCAAAAAGTTGTTTTTGATTGCTATCAATTTTGCATCTAAACGCTGCTGCATCCAACCAAATTAACTTATCCACACAAACAATATCTGGTTTAACAACATGTAAACGTAATAATAACAGAAGGTGTCTGTCTTGTAATTTATCTAAACTCATCGACGACCAATCTATTTCACTTGAGTTACTGGATTGTTCTATCTGTTCATGTCTAGATTGGTGCTAAGTAGCTCTTTGAAGCAGAAAATTTAGTTCAATAGGAAAATATTTACAATCAGATGTGTACATATATTTGTGGAAGATAAATATGTGCAAAGCAGAACAGAGTATTTAGTATTTTACCAACTACTAGACTTAACCTTTGCTCTGAAAAATTGAATCATGTGCTTATAGACATCTTCTTTAGCACTTGAGCCAAGCACAAAGTCAATGTGACCATAATCCTCAAGATATAGTAACTCTGGACTGGAAGGTAGTTCCGCGAGAGTATGTTCCACATCTGTCACATCTGCTAAACCATCAGTTCCACCATACCCCATCCACATTGGTAATGATGCCGGGATGTGGCTTAGTATGAATTCTGGAGGTTTCGACAGCCCATAAGTCCGTAGATTTTTGAAATACCCGTAGTCGTATTGTGCAAAGGTTCCCTTCCGAATCACTGGAGTAAATGATCGTAAAGATCGAATGCATTAGTATGGAAATCAAAAGGGAGTGTGAGTAAGTAAGCTAGGCTATGGATTATGGAACACACAAAAAACTAAGGCAATGAACAAGTTAAATCAAGGATTAGAGATCTTACTTTGGAAAAGATGTCGAATATTCTTGACAGATGATGGGTGAGGCTCGTAATCTAGATAGTATTCTATCTTCGAGGCGTTGAAACAACAATTCGTCCCTGACATTCATTGATGTTAGTTGAAAAGAAAGATTAAAAAGGGGTAAAATCATATACAGAAAGTATCACAGGACATGGAGGCTAATTATTGCCAAAACAAGCTTAAGTGTCATGGTCCGTTGGTCTCTTTAACAATCATAGTAAGTGCTGAAGCTAGAGAAGTTTCTGGTCAATAGATCAATAAACTACAATGCCTGCTGAAACTAAGCCTTATTGTCATCTAGAGGCAATAACAAATGAGCACAGTTAATGGGATTTGGCAATCAAGCTTGCTTTGGTGTAAAAAGGGTTTTGTAGAAGGAAGGTCAGAGCTCTCATTACATAATCTTAAAAACCTTTGTTTCTTCAGTTCCAAAAAAACCACCATTTCACATTGATTTATGTAATTCTATGTTCTTCTTCTCACACTTACCGAACCGATATATAAAAGAGAATATTTTTTGTCAACAGTTCACTACAGGGAGATTAGAGGAAGAGAAAAACCTGTTATGGATGTGAGGAAATCAGTGCAATCCATATGCCCTTCGCATAACGAATCAACAAGTTTAACTAACATATCACTGAAAACACAGAATAAATCCATCAGATGGTTAGTAAAGAAACGTCACATTATATCAACACACGATAACTAGATGAGACAGAAGTCACAACCTTCTAAAGTTTATTTGATGCAGCCCAAGAGCAACTACCATCTGTAAACAGTAGCACACGTGTTAACTTGATTCTTTGAAATCGCTTTAATGATGCTCGAGAGCCAAGAATACCTGATCGAGATGCATAAAAACCATTCTTTCAACAAGAGGAGCTGTGACATGATCCAAATATGATATTGGACAAAGCAACGCAGCTGCTTCAACCATTTCCGCAACATGCGGCTGAGTAAGAGCAGCAAAAGACATGATAGTCCCCTATCAAACAAATTAAAAGGAGTTAGCTTATTAAAAATCAACAAAAGGGTAACTTATATGATTTCAGAAGAATAATAACCTGAGAATGTCCAACAAGGAAAATTTTGGAGTTTGAAATTGAATACAGATACTGAATCATTTCTGCCAAGTCATACATTGCCAAATCTTGCCAACTCCAGTCCCAAAACTCCTGCATATATATAAGCAATTAAGCATTACTTTTCTTAACTATGGCCATATTCTTATAATGTCAACTACATTATCCACATCTCCTGTTCTTGCCAGCATTAATCACTTTAATAACATCAAATCACGTATAAGGAATCACCATTAAGCCTCATAAACAATGGCCATATGTTAAACTATTCCTCAACATAAAAAAAGTGAAAGCAGAGAAACACATAATTTGATGGTGTACCAAACCTAAGATGCACATTTTCAGGTGAAGCTCATACATAAAGAGGAACCAAGACAAGAGAAGTCTCTGCATACCTTATCAGTGTCAGACAAAGTTACATGTCCATAACTGTAACGTGTACCACGAACATTTCCAACCCAAACATCAAACCCATGATCAGCAAGAATGAAACCTAGTGACTCTTTTGGTGAATTCAAGAACCACACATCTCCAGCCTAATAATCAAAACAAACCCACCAAAAAAGATACGATTTTTAACAATTTTAAACCAATTTCACCAAGAAAAGTTAAAGCCTTTAAACAAGATATACCATAAAGAGACCGTGCTGAAGCAAAACAGGTGGACCAGATTGAAGTCTTGGACCAAGAGAAGCTACACGTTGAAGAGCTAATATGTAACCATCCTTTGTTTGAATCTACAAAACCAAATAAAGTTGAGATTTTTCTACGACTGATTCAATGAAATCTTGATTATAAGAAAGAGTGATAATAAAAGATGAGATTTGTACACTGTGTTCAGTGCAGGAGTAATTAGCGGGATGAATGAGATCAGCGCAGAGAGAATTGACCGGAGATCCATGGAGGAGATGGGACTGTGTTAAGGCGGAGAAGATCGTAAGAGAGGTCAATACGGCGACGAGCAACCATTTCATCGTCGCCGGTGACGGGACTGTTTCTATCTGAAAATTTTCAAATTACCCTTTTTTGTCTTCTCGTGGATTTTTTAGGCCCCAAAACAGAAAATTCTTATCGTGGATTTGTAAGTTTATAAGTGTTATATTTCTTACGAGTTTAGTTAATGAATGATTACAACTACACGAAAGTGTTTTTTATTCGACCATGATGACTTTAAAACTTCACAATCAGATTCTACCATTATTATCTCTGACTTATTAATATCAATTTAGTAAAAACTTTAGAATAATATATATTTTTAATTTTTATTAAAATCTAATCAGATTTGGATTTTCGGGTCAATATTCAAGACAACAGTTACCAAATAAGGTAAAAGAAAAAATTCATGACGACGACGGCTCGAGAATCGGAATTCGGTGATGACTGAAGGCAAAAGAGTCAGACATAGTTTTTGGCGGATTCAAAGAGAACAGCTTTGTGCATCTCAGGCATGCGATCTACGATAGGAGATTCAAATTTCCTCGGTCGATCACGCCACCGATGCACTAGACCCGCCACACTTTTCAAGGTATGACCAACTCTCCAACAACCGGCTCTGCATTGTTAGATCCCAGTTTATCAGGTTTCTTAAAATGGGATCTAACAATGTAGAGCCGGTTGTTGGAGAGTTGATCATACTTTGGAATCTTATTTTAAGCAACCTGATAAACTGGGATTTAACGTCTCAAGCCACCACCAGAAAATCTAAGAAACTTTCGAGTCAAAATCTCATCAATCCGGTCTGATAGAAACCATTACGGTGGATCCAGAGGCTTATTGGCTCATAGTCCCTCATGACAGGATTAGTCGTTGACCACCAAATAGAACTACAAAACTCACCGTTTCTCCGACAATCTTCGTTGTAACCGCATATTCTAACTCATCAGTTGAGCCAAGGGGATCTCCAAACAACCACCAACGTCCTCAACTAGCATCATGCTCAAAGAGACCTCTACCGACAAATAAGAGCTACCGCTACATCATTGGAGGAGACACCACACCACCGTAGACAGATATGGGATTCGACTCAGCATTGTTCCTTGAGAAACAAGGGATCAGCCGGCAATTAAGCTCAAAAAATGGAGAAAAATTAAATTTTAGATCTTTATATGGAGTAATCTTTTCAAATGAATTAAAAAAAATTTATATGAAAATTTGATCAATCAAATACTTATTAAGAATAAGTGTGGGACACATGTCCCACCTCCTTTCATTGTAGATATGCCAACGGATTTAAATGCCTCACCTCTTTTTACTGTAGATCTGCCACACACGACGGATTTAGACCTGGATCCGTCATGAGTGTGGACATCAGATTTTGTGGTTTTCATCTTCGCGTTTGACTTTTTTGGCTCCGATGGATCTTTTCCTATGGGTTGGTTGTTCCTCTAATAGGCATGGGTGGTCTTTCTCTTTTTTTTTTTTTTTTTTTTT
>Ga0041059_1000761_pt1 | contig 25184 bp, 34 predicted proteins | sample AraColnosormetaG_FD_56232 | JGI IMG/M metagenome (GOLD analysis project Ga0041059, IMG submission 56232) | Arabidopsis roots microbial communities from North Carolina, USA - Col MF nosort | ecosystem: Host-associated > Plants > Roots > Unclassified | place: USA: North Carolina | collected... | reverse complement strand
AAAAAAAAAAAAAAAAAAAAAGTTATGTGGAGTGTGGACCATCAGTAGACAAATCAATATCTCCGTTGACTCATTTACTATTTCGGTGGAGTCAAGCAACACGTCATAGACAAATTCGAACATCAATCTGTCCCTTTCTTATCAGTTTACACAGAAAACCGAAGTTTTTTCTCTGAAAGTTCCAAGTGTTGAATTCGTCAAACTGGATAACAGTAGTCGTTTAACCAGTCTACACGGTCCTAAAAGTAAACGCTAAAGTAAACAAAGTCTTATTAGCTGCTTCACTATTAATATCTCTTCGGCATTTTTAAACCAAGTCTCCTCTCTTTTGAAATCTTCATACAACCAAGTCTCCCGAACAGAGTGGCGAAAGCAGCAATCACTGGAGTCTACGCGTACAAATGAACACCTAATGTTATTGACTAAAGATCAAGCAATCTAAAGAAGCAAAACGAATCAAGTAATCTAAATATGACCGCCATTAAAACCAAAATGCTAACCCTATTTTGTCGAAAACGGCATATTTCAATCTTATCAATTTTTTGTATATATATACAACTTTGATACTAAACCGATTTTCATCCAAAAAAAACGTTCATCAAATGCAACTGAAAATTAGTATTAGTCGAAATAGTGTTACTTTGAGTCACACATATCACTAAATCTATGTAAATATTGCTTTAAAATACAAACATTAATATGTAAATCTCTCTTGAGGTCAATTCAAGAGCGAAAAAGTTGTTAACTTGAAGGTTAACCACCATGTTCAAAGAGGATATAAATCAGTGTGATTGATGTATCGTCAATAAATCTTGGAACAGACTTGGTGGTCGTTGGTTGAAGTGGGTCCTTTTCAGTTCAACTCTGAACGGGAAACCCTGGTTGTAGAGGCACTGGTAAAGTCACAGTATTACTTGTGAGCATCATGAAAATGGTCGACAAGATCGGACGCTCTGCAGGATCTTCTTGAACACATAAAAGACATATATGGATGCATCGAACCACTTCACTCTTTTGGCAATTATCTATAATAATTGGATCCACGAGGTCTAATGCTGTTCCATTACTCCAAAGCCTCCAAGCCTAGAATATTAATCAATAAATCAGTTCTTGCAAACATTTCTTATTGTTAACGAGGTAAATATAATCCTTAATGGCCTTTAAACTTACATGTGTGACCAAGTCATGTGCGCCGTCTGTCTCGTAAAAGCTGTTGTTCTTCTTACCGCTTATAATCTCAAGCACCAACACTCCGAAGCTATACACATCAGATTTCACCGAGAACTGGCCATGTATTGCATATTCAGGAGCCATGTAACCGCTGAAATCCACCAAAAAACTTTAGTATGTTGACAAAATGATGTTTAACAAACTTCAACTTCTAAGAAGTTAAATGCAATTGGAAGACGACTTACAAGGTACCAACTATTCTGCTTGTGTTTTCCTGGGTTTGGTCCATTCCAAAGATCCTTGCCAGTCCAAAATCAGCAAGTTTGGGATTCATATCCGCATCCAGGAGAATGTTACTTGCTTTGAGGTCACGGTGTATGATTGTGAGCCTTGAATCTTGATGAAGATATAAAATTCCTCGAGCAATCCCTCCAATGACCTTGTATCGTCGAGTCCAGTCCAGCTGATTTTGCTTCGCAGGATCTGTGTGAGATATTGCTTAGTCCCCCAAGTTTCACGAATAGCTACAGAATCATTGAAATAAAGCAAAAAATGCAACTGACCAAAGAGAAAGTAATCAAGGCTTTTGTTGGGCATATACTCGTAGACCAATATCCTTTCTCCTCCTCCTATAGAAAATCCTAGAAGCCTAACCAGATTTCTATGCTGAAGCTTTGCAACAACAACAACCTCGTTCTTGAACTCTGTGTCACCTTGTCCTGAAGATTTTGACAGTCTCTTAACCGCTACTTCAGTTCCATTCGAAAATGTACCCTATTCGTTTTCATCAACATCATCTCGTTATCCAAATGTGTTGAGTTGACACAACATTTCAATTAAACGTACAAAGTTAAGAGAATTTCGTAGTAATAGTACCTTGTAAACCTCACCAAATCCACCTTGACCTATCTTATTATTTTCTGAAAACTTATTTGTTGCAGCTCGAATCATTCTATAATCAAGTTGCAGCGACTCGGTTGTTATATCATCTCCTGTTGCACAATAAAAGTCTCTGTGATCAGAAAAATAGCAAACAAGATTATAGTCAAACCCAATTGAGATTGTTAATCATTTGAATGTTACCATCAAAGGCTGGTGCATTATCAGAAGAATTCTTAACCCTTTTTGCAAAACAATAACCAGCTATCAAAAGTAGAGCAGCCACAAGGATGGTCAGAACAATTGCAACCACTAACACATTTGAATTCCAACTTTTCCCTGCATTTCAAAGATCATTGGCTTAAGATTTGATAGTGGCAGAACAAACCTAAAATAAATTGAAAGGACTAATTTCAAGAAATCAGGGTAAGAAACAGAGGAAGGAGAAATTAACCTGGTAGTGAAGGAGATGTCACCAGAGGAGTAGACGAAGGAGGTAGCGGTGGTGGTGCTTGTTGTGTTCTAACAGTAGTTTCGTTGTAGAACGCGAAAAGCTCGTACCTTGAATTACAACTAGAGTAAAGAGTTCTTCCTCCAGTTTTGTAAAGAGGCATTAATTTGATGGAACTTTCCAGACAGCTGAAGCAGTCTTGTCTTGTAAGATCAGGAGTGCACTGAACCAGGCCGTACAACGTCTGGAGTGCTGTCCAAGTGGCCTTTACCGTATAGAACTTTCTAGGACTGCTCGCCGCTTTGACGGCAGCTTGATTCATCGTAGACGACACAAAATCTTTGAACCGGTTCATTTGATTTTGATCAATTGAAATATTTCCGTTCATCCTGATCCATGCTCCATCGTATGCAAGGGTCGAGAGAATATTCTGGTCAGAGTATCTGAGCATACACTCATCATAATAAAACACGGATTTTCTCTCACTCGGACACTGAACGAGTGTGTCGTTGATGGAGAAGGCGACGCAGTTACGACAAACTGCCGGTGAGACGTCTCCGCGGCAAAGGAAAAGTCCGGTGACTCTATCAGGGGCTTGTCCCGCCCTGGCGCTTTGGAATCCAGTAGAGTAAGAGGCGTTGGGGGCAGAAAGAGAAGACAAAAGGGTTCTGAGATTAGTCAAGTAAGGGCTGTTTCTTGAATAAGTTGTCGTATTTGGGCAAATATGCTTTATATAGAAAACATTTTCAACAGAAGCTGTGAAGCTAGTGAGGAAGAAGAAAAGGAAGATGAAAGAGGCACCAGAAGACATTGTTCGATTTCCTCAGCTTTTGTTTCAGATCATGAATCTCCTAATTATTATGAATATTTTCTTCTTCTCTCTGTTACGTGAAACAGAGGATTGACTACTACTATAAGTCAACTGCTTTTGTCTTTTTAAGTGGGAAAACAAGACAGGAAGAGTTTATAATGAAAGTGACCATTAGATTTTTGGCTTATGAAAAGCTATGCATATTATCATTAACCTCTAATCTCAACGAAGATCAACACTCGTGATCGATGCATCATCAATGGAACAAGCAAACGACATGGTAGTAGACGGACCAGGCTCAAGTCTCTCGGCTAATGGGTTTGGCTCGGATCTGACCCTGAAAACAAATCCAGGTAATTGAGGCACGGGCAGAGTAAGAAAAGTATTAGTGAGCATCTGAAACACTGTGGACATTGTTGGACGATCTGCAGGATTTTCTTGAACGCACAATAAGCTTATATGGATGCATCTGATGACTTCATCTTTATCATAACTCTCCCCCATGGCCGGGTCTACAAGTTCCAAGAATGATTCGTTGTTCCAAAGCCTCCAAACCTGTTAAGTCACAATAAACCAATGTTCATTCTTGTATCAAAGTTTAAAGAGGTCAAAAATAAGTTCAAGATTGCATTGGCTTTGTAGGACTAACATATGTGACCAAGTTTCCTACTGAACCATCAATCTCATGGAAGCTACTACTCTTTTTGCCAACAATAATCTCCAGAATCAATACTCCAAAACTATAAACATCAGATTTCATCGAGAACTGCCCGTTCGCCACATATTCGGGAGGCATGTAACCGCTGCAAAACACAGCACATATCACTTTAAGTTTTATTAGGGAAAGAAAAGGGAATAGACAGAGTGTAATTGAAGTTAACAATTACTTACAATGTTCCAACTACTCTTCCTGTGGTAGCTTCAGTTTGGTCCACTCTAAAATTCCTAGCCACACCAAAATCCGCGATTTTCGGGTTCATATCGACATCTAAGAGAATGTTACCCGCTTTGAGGTCACGGTGTATGATTGTAAGCCGTGAATCTTGATGGAGATATAAAATCCCTCGAGTCACTCCCCTGATTATGTTGTATCGTGTTCTCCAATCCAGCTGACCCCTCCTTCTATGGTCTGCACATCCAACGTATAGAGCCATTAGACTATGGGTAAGAGATCAAAAACAAATGTTTCAGAGAATCTAATCCTATATATCATATGTTTCTTACCAAAGAGAAAATAGTCAAGACTTTTATTTGGCATATACTCGTAGACAAGTATCTTTTCTTCTCCTTCAACAGAGAACCCCAGAAGTCTAACGAGATTTCTATGTTGGAGCTTTGCTACAAGAAGCACCTCGTTCTTAAACTCTTCTTCACCTTGACCTGAAATTTTAGACAGCCTCTTCACAGCAACTTCTGTTCCATTCGGAAAAGTTCCCTGTCAATTCATATGATCTTCACTCACTATCAGAATTTCTTATCTTTTTTTTTGGCAACTAAGTTTATAACACAAACTAGTAGTTGAGAAAGTTTAAGAACATTTTGCCTTAAAAACTTCACCAAATCCACCATGACCAAGCTTGTTACTCTTCTGAAAATTATTTGTTGCAGCTTCAATTGCTTTAAAATCGAATTGAAGTGAACCTGAAGTTGTAATATCATCTGCAGCAGAAAGCATATATACATAGTGTTATGGTGGAAACGTATCCAAAGGGACATTAACAGTTTTAATGCAAATAGCTGTATAGTCTCTTACCATCATCTGGCGGTGCAGTACCATAAGTGGTCATTGACCTCCCTGCAAGAGAAATATAACCATCGTTGAAGAACAGAGAAAGAGACAACTGAATTGACATATTTAAAAACGTTTATGCCCTGAACTCATAATTGTTAAAACAAAAAAAAAAACTCACTTTCAGTTGCAAACTCTTGGTAGGCTTTTCTCCTCCTAGAAAGAGCATACCCTAGAACAAGCAGTACCGTGATAAAAAAGGCAAGAGCAACAGTGATTCCGAGGATATTTCTTGTAGAAATCTTTCCGCCATCTGAACAAGGCCAAATCACCTACGATTATTGCGCTTAAGGGAAAATATGAGACTAAAAAGCTAGTACCGTCAGATAGTTCTGAGATTCTACCTTTTTCACGAGGAAGCGTGGGAGAAGCCCTATACTCAATAAATCCATAGAATTGATAGAGATCCCATCGCATATAACAGCTCGGGCTGAAACTATGGCCACGAGGTTTCCCACTGCAGGACAACTTATAGTTATCCACATTCCCTCTTAAACATCTGGAACAGTTCCATGGAGATATATCCTTACTGCATAGCACGAAAGCGTAAACGGTTTGAATCCCAATTTTTCCAGTGCCGGCACCATAGAATTTTGGGTTTGGCGACGAGATAGCATCAGCTATCACACCAAGCATCAAAGCCTCCCATTTTTGATAAAACTCTGTCAAGTTGACTTGGAAATCTGTAGCATTGTAATTCTTGAAAAATGGTGTCATCTCAAGTAATCCAAAAAAAGAACGGTTGGAGTAACGTATCATACAAGGATACTCCTCGTTAAAGGAGGACCAGTCGAGGGCTTCTGTTTGGTTGTGACATTTCTTTATCACCCTAATAAAAGCAGAGTCGATACAAGCTGAGCAAAGCTCTGGTTCAGAACCTTGGATACACGTCCCAGAAGCATACAACCGATCAGGTCCTTGTCCAATCGAAGCATTGTAGAAGCCGCCTCGAGCTGAGACATTAGAAGCTAGAGAAGAAAGGAGGAGGTGACGGTTTATATCATACTTATCGTTGGGTTTAAATAAACCAGTTTTTCCGCATTTTTGTGCAGATGAAATAGAGAAGCTTACAAGGAAAAAACAGAAGATTGGCAAGAGATTCTTCAGTTTCATTATGAATATCATAGAGATTTTGTTTGGGTTTAGGAGAGCAAGTAAGTAAGCATGTATGAATATATGCATATGTTTTTGTCCATTAAACACGTTTGTGTCAACTAAATTTTCATTGCAAGCGTCCTAACGTCCTTGACCCATTGGTATCCAAGTCCAAGTCATTGCCTATCTTGCAATTTTTTTGGTTGAGTCAAGTGTAGTAAACAAATTGGTACGTGAGAATAGACAAAAAGTAATGTTATAGTTGCAATTATATGAATGAACCATGTGACCCCCAGAACCAGAAGAACACATTATAGCATCTTCTAGGCAGAGATAATGCACATTTGGACGATGAGATAAGCCAAAACATTTTAGACTAAATGACACAAAGATAGCAAAAAAGGAAAATGGTCCATGGAAAAGTAGTCAATTGGTAGGGTAAAGCAGAGCAAGCTGCCCGGTTACAGCGCAGCGAAAGTAGCAATTAGCAACCAAAATGTTAAACTCTAATATCCTAAACGTAGTTGAGCGAAAACAAAGCATTTTTCAAAATGTGACTCGGAACGAGAGAAGGAACCATCAGTCAAAAGCTTAAATTTCCGGTTTAGTAAAACAATCGGTTTTGAATTACATTCATATAAAATTCGTCTAATTTCAGTAAAAGATTAGTGTAAGAGAATTCAGTAACTCACACACGACACAAGTACTCCAAAGGCTTTGGACCTGACCTTAGATTTGGCTATGACTCGAGGCCATCTGTTCTTGATGGTTGAGGAACGTGTAAATTCAGGATATTGCTAGTGAGCATAAGATTGTTTGACGACAAGTGGGGACTATCTGTAAAAGTGAACAAGGGTTCTCAAAACCCTTACAATCATTATCAAACCCTAAATTTCCCTGATTATGAATGAAAGACTCTTTAATTTGGAAGATGAATCATAACCACATGGAACAACAAAACTCACATTGAATATCAATTTCTCGGTACGATTTTCTCCTCCGCTAAAAAGAAAACGCAGAGAAAGAAGCAGCAAGACGATGACGATGGTCGTAACCATTATTCCCACTGAAAGTGAATCGTCATCTACACGCAGTCACCAAGTGAAAATTTCTAAATTTGTGTTTTAGCCCTTTAAATTTTATAATATTGTTTATTTTTCTCCTAATTTAACCCCCTTAAACTTACAAATTTATGTTCAAACCCTTTATTTTTTTTTATTGTGACCCCTATAAAACTTATTTCTATATGGAAACATCAAAAAACAAAAACAGAACATGCTAGATATTTCAACGAGGATTAACTTGGGTGATTGTTGCTTCATCTACAGAACTAGTAAAAGACTTGCTGCTCGATTGACCAGGCACCATTCCCTGGCTTGATGGGTTCGATCCTGGTCCGTTCCTGAAGAAAAATCCAGGTGGCTGAGGCACAGGTAGAGTAATTGAGCTGGTTGTGAGCACTTGGTGAATCGTAGACATTGTTGGTCGATCTGCAGGATTTTCTTGAACACATAACAGCCCAATATGAACGTATCTAATGACTTCATCGCTTTTACAATCTTCTTTAATAAAGGGATCTATGAGCTCATGCATTGTTTTGTTCTCCCAAAGTTTCCAGACCTGTAAAATATATATGTTTAGAACTATGATTACTGTTTTATAAGAATCAATCAAACTTTATTAGTTTAGAATTACTCACATATGTGACTAAATTGTTAACTAAGCCATCCATCTGATAGAAGCTGCTATTCTTTTTGCCACTAATGATCTCAAGAATCAATACTCCAAAACTATAGACGTCTGATTTCATTGAGAATTGGCCATGTGTCACATACTCAGGAGACATGTAACCACTGCAAAAACACAAGTTTATTTGAAGTGAAAGGGTTTACTGATTGAACTTCATTAGGTCCATATAATATATACACTTACAAGGTTCCAACTACTCTTGCGGTATTGGCTACAGTTTGGTCCACTCCAAAGATCCTTGCCATTCCGAAATCAGCAATTTTCGGGTTCATATCCGCATCTAAGAGAATGTTACTCGCTTTGAGGTCACGATGTATGATTTTGAGCCGTGAATCTTGATGAAGATATAGAATTCCTCGAGTAATCCCACCGATGATGTTGCGTCTCACTGTCCAGTCCAACTGATTTCTCTTGTTAGGGTCTGTATGTTCATACATAATCAGTTAATCATAATCAGCTATGTACAAAAACAAGAAACATTAGAAAAAGTATATTTCAAGTTAGAAACAAACAGACCAAAAAGGAAATAATCGAGACTTTTGTTTGGAACAAATTCATAGACGAGTAACTTCTCTTCTCCTTGGAGCGAAAACCCGAGAAGTCTAACAAGATTTATGTGTTGAAGCTTTGCAACAACAACCACCTCGTTCTTGAACTCTATTTCACCTTGTCCTGATGTTTTTGACAATCTTTTTACCGCAATTTCAGTCCCATTCAAAAGCATACCCTTGAAAATGTTTTAAATTTTAAGCACATATATCCAATTCTTCACAAAAGAAGCAAATGAGGTGGAAGACAAAGAGAGTATATATATACCTTGTAAACTTCACCAAATCCACCTGCACCAAGCTTGTTATGCTCAGAAAAGTTGCCCGTTGCTGCTTCAATTGTCTTTAAATCAAACTGAACAGATTCCGCTTCATTTAAAACGACTATTAAGCTCGTTAAAAAGTTCCACTTCAATTTTTAAGGTCTAAAAACCGAAACCAAACAAATGAAGAAAAACTCACTTGGAAGTTCAATTTCTTGCTTTTGCTTTCTTCTCTTGCATATAACCAAGCCTACAACAATCAATATTATTGTAACAACAACTACAACGACTATCGCCGCGATAGTTCCTCCTGAGATTCTACTATCTGCACAAAAAACACAATGCACCAACAACATAATTAAGCAAAGCCGAAAAAGTGTGACAAATTTGCTCTAAAATGTTACCCAAAAAAGGACTTGCCATTCTTCTTGGTAATATTGGTTTGGTTGGTTACAGAAGGCGTCTTTAAAGGGGGCGGTGAAAGCGGGCGTGGAGGAGGCGGTGGGTGTCTAGCATTAATACTATCAAAAGCACCAAAGAAAGTATACAATTCCCACCGGAAAAAGCAACTTGGCCGCAATATAATGGTGCCTCTCTTCCCATTGTACCATTTCTTATAGAAATCAAGACTTCTCTCAAGACAAAGATTACAATCCTTTGAAGAAACATCTGGAGTGCATTGCATCACCACCGATATGTTCCCGTAAACCGGTTCAGGAGCTACATCCTTTGCATAATATTTACCAGACAATGATAACGAATTAGAATTGTTTCTCACCGATGAAGATGCTCCTTGGATTGTACGAAACATTAACTCATCAAACACACTATCAAATTCCTTCTGGTCTTCTTTTCTTATTTCGTTTACATTGAAGAAATCATTAGACGGCTCCAAGCCAAGTAGCCCGGAGAAGGATTTGTTAGAGTAACGAACAAGGCAAAGGGTTTCTTCACCAGACCATGAGAAACCGTCCGTCTGGTTTAGACAGATCTGTAGTAAACCCTCTGCTGTGTTCTTAATACAGTTGGAGCAAACATCAGGTTCAGCACCTGGAGCGCACATCCCCATGGCGTAGACTCTGTCTGTACCAAGCCCGAACGAACCATTGAAGTAGCCGTTCTGAGCCGTGACGTTAGAGGCGAAGGTAGAGAGGAGGAGACGACGGTTGTTGTCATAAGTACTATTGGGTTTGAAACTACCAGCAGTGTTGTCACAAGTTTGTTGTGCAGAAACAGAAATGACCCTGAAGCTTAAAATGAAGAAGAAGAAACAGAGGATTATTTCACAACTCGTCTTTGCCATTTTCTTTTTGTTTCTTTAGAAAAATGTGTGACTGGTGTTGTTGTTGGTTACTACTAGTGGTTCTTATCATTAATATGGCCCATAACTTCTGAATTTTCTACTCGAACGACGGAATGACCCATCCTCATTAACCAGACATTGACTACTTTGGATTTTAAGGGGAAGACGTAGTTGGATTCTCTAAGTCAATATTTATTATTACGGTTTTACCCTTATAAAAGAATATAAAGTCAACATTGGCCAAAGCTTATTTTTCTTTTTTGATAAAGGGTTTAGATTGGCCTAACTTTCAACGAGGACTAACACTAATGATCGGTCCTACAATTACTATAAATTATAATAGTCAGCACTCGAGCTATTGTAGACATGCTTGACTAATATAGAAACTTCAAATTTGAATCTTCAACCTGAAAAAATGACCCTTTGTAAACTTTTTCATAAACGGACAATAAATAAATGATAGACGTTTGTGGAAACAAGAAAAAACCAAATGCTGAATTTTCAACGAGGATTAACGTCCGTGATTGTTGCTTCATCTACAGAACAAGCAAAAGACTTGCTGTTCGACTGACCCGGGTTCGATCCTGGTCCGTTCCTAAAGAAAAATCCAGGAGGCAGAGGCACAGGCAGAGTGATTGAGCTGTTTGTGAGCATTTGGTGAATCGTAGACATTGTTGGTCGATCTGCAGGATTTTCTTGAACACATAACAGTCCAATATGAATGTATCTAATGACTTCCTCGCTTGTGAAATCTTGGTTGATAAAGGGATCTAAGAGCTCATGCAATGATTTGTTCTCCCAAAGTTTCCAGACCTGTAGAATATATACACATTCAGAACTATGATCAGTGTTTTAACTTTTAAGAGAGTCAAATAAAGTTTGGGACTCACATATGTGACTAAATTGTTAACTAAGCCATCCATTTGGTAGAAGCTGCTATTCTTTTTGCCACTAATGATCTCAAGAATCAATACTCCAAAACTATAGACGTCTGATTTCATTGAGAATTGGCCATGTGTCACATACTCAGGAGACATGTAACCACTGAAAAATAGAGGTTATAAACTGGAAGTCAAAAAAGGTCTCTTAAACTAATGATCAAAAATCTCAAAGTCCATTTTAAGATGATACTTACAAGGTTCCAACCACTCTTCCTGTATTGGCAACAGTTTGGTCCACTCCAAAGATCCTTGCCATTCCGAAATCAGCGATTTTTGGATTCATATCCGCATCTAAGAGAATGTTACTCGCTTTGAGGTCACGATGTATGATCTTCAGCCGCGAATCTTGATGAAGATATAAAATCCCTCGAGTAATGCCACCGATGATATTGCGTCGCATTGTCCAGTCCAACTGATTTCTCTTCGTAGGATCTGCATACTTATACATGTATGAGTTAAAACGTACATACCAAAGAGGAAACTGTTTTTAGTTAAATATTACATACCAAAGAGGAAATAATCGAGGCTTTTGTTTGAAACAAACTCATAGACGAGTAACTTCTCTTCTCCTTGTAGCGAAAACCCGAGAAGTCTAACAAGATTTATGTGTTGAAGCTTTGCAACAACAACAACCTCGTTCTTGAACTCTACTTCACCTTGTCCTGATGTTTTCGACAATCTCTTCACCGCAATTTCAGTGCCATTCATGAGCATACCCTTGAAAATACTAACAAATTAAGCACATAGCCTATTCTCCACAAAAGAAGCAAACTAGATGGACAACAAAGATCCTATATATTACCTTGTAAACTTCACCGAATCCACCTTTACCAAGCTTGTTACGTTCGGAAAAGTTGCTTGTCGCCGATTCAATTGTCTTTAAATCAAATTGAACAGATTCCGCTTCATTTGAAACCATAAATAAGCTCGTGAAAAAGTACCACTTCAAAGTATAAGGTCTCATGACCGAAAACAATCAAGGTTTTAACAAACAAACAAAGAAAACTCACTTGGAAGATCCATTTCTTGCTTTTGCTTTCTTCTATTGGAAATAACAAAGCCTAAAACAACCAATATTATTGTAACAACAGTAACAACAACTATTGCTGCGATTTTTCCTCCTGATATTCTACTATCTGCACAAAACACAACTCATCAAAAGCATAAATACACAAAAACCAAAAAAAGAAAAAAAAACAAACAGAAACAAAACAAGACAATTTTCTGAAAATGTTCCAACAAGGACTTTCCATTCTTGGTTATGTTGGCTATAGGAGACGGGGATGTAACTGAAGGCGGCGGTGACTTTGGTAAATTAATCTGATCAATAGCACCAGAGAAGGGATACACTTCCCATCGGAAAAAGCAGTTTGGCCTTGACATAACGCCGCCTTGGTGCCCACGGCAACAATTATCATAGTCGACAACGTTTTGCCGTAAGCAAGTGTTACAATCCTCTGACGAAACGTCTGGTGTGCATTGCATCAACGCTGATATGTTCTTAAAATCCGGCACAAGAGCTATATCGTCTGAGTAGTACTTAGACGAATTGTTCCCCCCTGATGAAGAAGAAGTTATTCCGGCGATCATACTAGAAGTTAAATTATTCCACTCGATATCAAACACAGTCTGATTCGTATTGAGTTCTCCTGTGTTGAATATCGCTCCTAGTGGATCCATGACGAGCAATCCAGAGAAGGGGCGGTTAGCGTAGCGAACAAGGCAAAGGGTTTCTTCACCTGACCAGAAGAAAGCATCTGCCTGGTCCAGACAGCTTTGTAGTAAACTCTCTGATGTGGACCTGATACAGAGAGAGCAAACATCACGCTCAGAACCTGGAGCGCACATCCCGGTGGCAAAGACTTGGTCAGGAGCAATCCCAATCGAACCGATGAAGTAGCCCTCCTGAGCCGTGACGTTAGAAGCTAGAGTAGAGAGGATGAGTCGGCGGTTCTTATCATAAGGACTATTGGGTATGAAAGTCCCAGTAGTATTGTCACAAGTTTGTGCAGAAACAGAAATTGCACTGAAGCTTATGACGAAAAAGACGAAGAAACAGAGGACTAATTCACAACTCTTCGTTGCCATTTTTCTTTTTTCTTGAGATAATGTGTGGGTGGTGTAGTTAGTATTTGACTATTTGTGGTTCTTAGAAATTTAATCATCAGTTTAAAATTTCCATTTGAATAACCATGCACATTAATAAGAAATTGACAACTTTGAAATTTTTGTGCTAGACTTGGACTATGTGAGTCAATCTTTGATATTAGGTTTTGGGGCTTATGAAAGAATATACATGTTAATCATTAGCCTCAATTTCAACGAGAGCTAAAAACCGTGATCGATGCATCATCTACGTACAGAACAAGGAAAAGACCTGCTAGTAGACATGCTTGGAGGATGTGAATGCATTTAATGACTCATATCTAAAAAGTCAAAACACGCAGAAAGAAAAAATTGTCATCTCAAAACACGCAAAAATGATCAAGCTAGATTCGATTTGTTTTCTCCACAAATAAGAAGCATAGTGACTTTAATTTTGTGATGTAAAGTGTAAAATGCTATTTTTCGGTTACGTAAAGACATCTTCGATGGTTACTTCTATATTTTCCTTTATTTTTGAAAAAACTTTATTTTGGAGATGATCATTAGAATACAATTCTTTTAAAATAGAGTTGAAAATGGTTTAAAACTTTTTTTTTTTTAAGAAGCTTAAATTACAGCGTAAATACAATTTAAGACAATATTTGCGGTACTCTCCTCACGCTGATTTTTCATGCTATCATAATTCTGAATTTCTGATGTCCACGAAAAAATAAAAATATAAAAATAATATCTTGTATTAGAAAATTGAGAGAGAGAGAGAAAAGATTCTTTTCTGACAAATAATATCTTATCATATCCAACTAAGTTAGGCTGTTTTTTTTCCTTTAATTCCTGACAAATAGTTTATTGTAATTTAGAAATCGTAACTACTCTCTCTTTGTCTTTTTTTAATAATAGTTATTATTTTGCGCGATACAAGTTTGACATTACAAAATAAAATAAAATAAAACCGGCGTTTACTAAGACTTGTTGGTCTCATAGAAAAAAGGGAAAAATATAGTTCTAGTTTCAAAAATTGAGAGCTACATGATCTGAAACCCAGATCGAGGAAAAGGAACCATGTCTTCTCTGATCTCTTTCATCTTCCTTTTCCTTTTCTCATCCATCACAGCTTCTGCTCAAAATACTTTCTACCTATATCATAATTGTTCAGTCACGACGACTTTCTCAAGTAACAGCACTTACTCCACCAATCTCAAAACCCTTTTGTCCTCTCTCTCTTCCCTTAACGCTTCTTCTTACTCCACCGGATTCCAAACCGCCACGGCGGGACAGGCCCCCGACAGGGTCACCGGACTTTTCCTCTGCCGCGTCGACGTCTCGTCGGAAGTTTGCCGTAGCTGCGTCACCTTTGCCGTAAACGAAACGTTGACTCGGTGTCCAAAAGATAAAGAAGGCGTGTTCTATTACGAGCAGTGTCTGCTCAGATACTCTAACAGGAATATAGTAGCCACTCTAAACACCGATGGAGGAATGTTCATGCAGAGCGCTAGGAATCCTCTATCAGTCAAACAAGATCAGTTCAGAGATTTGGTCTTGACCCCCATGAACTTAGCCGCCGTTGAAGCCGCCAGGAGTTTCAAAAAATGGGCTGTGAGAAAAATTGATTTAAATGCATCCCAGAGTTTGTACGGAATGGTTCGGTGCACTCCTGATCTTAGGGAACAAGACTGCTTAGACTGTCTGAAAATAGGCATCAATCAAGTAACCTATGACAAAATTGGGGGAAGGATTCTTCTGCCGAGCTGTGCTTCAAGATACGATAATTACGCGTTTTACAACGAATCTAATGTTGGAACACCTCAAGATTCATCACCACGTCCTGGTATGAACAGTCCCTTTCCTTTGACTACATATTTCAACACAAGTTTCATACAAGAATTTTGCTTAAAAAATTCTTGCTGTTGTTGATACAGGAAAAGGTGGAAACTCCTCTGTCATAATTATTGCAGTTGTTGTTCCAATCACTGTACTTTTTCTTCTATTAGTAGCTGTTTTTAGTGTCAGGGCTAAAAATAAGAGGACGCTTAATGAGAAGGAACCAGTAGCTGAAGGTAAGCACACCAGTGATAAACATATCTCCTCATAGAATGAATAGTCTGTTGTGCTCTTACTTAATTCAGCTGTTGAAGTTTTCTTTTCCAGATGGGAATGATATTACGACTGCAGGATCACTTCAGTTTGATTTTAAGGCAATTGAGGCAGCAACGAATTGCTTTTTGCCAATTAACAAGCTAGGTCAAGGTGGTTTCGGCGAAGTTTACAAGGTATTATTACCATTGAACAGAGCAATGTACTCTGTTTTTCCCCTGTTTCCAAATCAAATCTCACACACATTACTTCGAAAGTTGAGATGTATGGGATGAGTGCAGCAACCTTGTACTTGCAAAGGTTGTTGCGGAACAAAGAAACTCTAGTCGTTAATTATCATCCTATATTTGTAACAAATACTAACTTCTACTTGTATACTTGCATTTTGAGTACTTCATTTTCATGATTAATCTTACCGACAATTCCTATATACTTATGGTTATCTTAAAATAAATTACTCGTGTAGGGTACATTGAGTAGTGGACTACAAGTTGCGGTGAAGAGACTATCGAAGACATCAGGACAAGGTGAAAAAGAGTTTGAAAACGAAGTTGTTGTTGTTGCAAAGCTCCAACATAGAAATTTGGTAAAGCTGCTTGGTTATTGTTTGGAAGGAGAAGAAAAAATACTTGTCTACGAGTTTGTGCCCAACAAGAGCCTTGATCACTTCCTCTTTGGTCAGTTAAATTTAGTACGTAGCCAAGATATCTTCAAATTGTATGCCATTCTTTGTTCTTAACATTTGAAATACGCTGTACAGACTCTACGATGAAAATGAAGCTAGACTGGACAAGAAGGTACAAGATCATAGGAGGAATTGCTAGAGGAATTCTTTATCTTCATCAAGATTCACGACTCACAATTATACATCGAGACCTCAAAGCAGGGAACATCCTCTTGGATGATGATATGAATCCTAAAATTGCAGATTTTGGAATGGCGAGAATATTTGGGATGGACCAAACAGAAGCCATGACAAGAAGAGTAGTTGGAACTTAGTAAGTATTGCTCTTGCCACTTTTTTTTCATCAATAGACCGTAATACGTTTCAATCAACTAAAAAAAATAAGAATTATGGCAGTGGATACATGTCTCCCGAGTATGCGATGTACGGCCAATTCTCCATGAAATCAGATGTGTACAGTTTTGGCGTCTTAGTACTTGAGATTATAAGCGGCATGAAGAATAGTAGTCTCTATCAAATGGATGAAAGTGTTGGCAACTTGGTTACATATGTGAGTATAAAGCCTTAAAACTTCTAATTTCTTTTTGCTTTATTTAAAAACGTGACCAAAGTCTAAATTATTAAAATGTTCAATAGACTTGGAGACTATGGAGCAATGGGTCGCCATCAGAGCTTGTAGATCCGTCATTTGGAGATAATTATCAAACAAGCGAAATTACTAGGTGCATCCATATCGCTTTACTATGTGTTCAGGAAGATGCTGAAGATCGTCCAACCATGTCATCGATAGTTCAAATGCTCACTACTAGCTTGATCGCTCTCGCTGAGCCTAGACCACCTGGATTTTTCTTCCGAAGCAAGCAGGAACAAGCAGGTCCATCTATTGATTCATCTACGCATTGTTCAGTCGACGAAGCTTCCATTACTCGTGTAACTCCTCGTTGAAGACAAAACTATTCGTTAATCTAAACATTTGTGATATATGATTTTAGACTATTAAGATCGACAGTGAACAAAAATTCATGTAAGTTAAACTGGTTTTATTGTTTATTTTCTTTATAAATTCTTTAATTAACAAGTATTCATTTCAGTGGTCAAAGCATCAACAATAGAACAACAACTGAACAAGGAATATGAGCTAGAAAAGTCACTGGAGGACGATTAAGAATCTTGACGGTCGTCCTCAAACTACTCATCCAAGAAGCGATCTACACCCATCTATAAAATAGTGATTCTTTAAACTTCCCTTGAGATCTCGTTTGTTACTTGTTTGATTTCGTACATCAATAATGATCAAGCTAGATTTGATTTTTCTCCACAAATAAGAAGCACATTGAGTTAAATTTTATGTTGTAAACTTAAAATGCTATTTTTCAGTTCTGTAAGAATTTCTTTGGGAGAAGCTTCAATTATAACGTAAAGACAAGACTATTTTTGAACTTTGAAGTACTCTCCTCACGCTGATTTTTCATGCTCTCATAAATGATAAATATGACAACTCCACGAAAAAAATATGTATATAGGATTAGCAAATTTAGAGAGAAAAAGAGAGAAAATTAAACTTGGAAATGTGTAAATCAATGAGTTTTGACGAGGAATTAAAGTTTTTTTAAAAAGAGCAAATTACTGACAAATAATTTATCGTTATACAGAAATCGTTAACTCTTTTCTTTTGGTAAGGCTATAAATAGTAACTTAAACTTCTCTCTTTGTTTGAAAGAACTAGCTATTGTTTTGACATTACAAACTAAAATTAAATAAAACCGGCGTTTACCATGACTTTCTTTGATTGACTTATAGCCGTCAGAAGAGTATGAACCATCCTCAATTTCGCGTTAATATACATACAGAGATTCATGATCTAAAACTCCAAATCAAGGAAAAGGAAGCATGTCTTCTCTGATCTGTTTCATTTTCCTTTTCCTTTTCTCATTCATCACTAGCTTCACAGCTTCTGCTCAAAATCCTTTTTACCTATATCATAATTGTTCTATCACGACAACTTACTCAAGTAACAGCACTTACTCCACCAATCTCAAAACCCTTTTGTCCTCTCTCTCTTCTCGTAACGCCTCTTACTCCACCGGATTCCAAAACGCCACTGCGGGACAAGCCCCCGACATGGTCACCGGACTTTTCCTCTGCCGCGGAAACGTCTCACCTGAAGTTTGCCGTAGCTGCATCGCCTTGTCTGTTAACGAATCGTTAAGTCGGTGTCCAAATGAGAGAGAAGCCGTGTTCTATTACGAGCAGTGTATGCTCAGATACTCTAACCGGAATATACTATCCACTCTAAACACCGATGGAGGAGTGTTCATGCAGAACGCTAGGAATCCTATATCAGTCAAACAAGATCGGTTCAGAGATTTGGTCTTGAACCCCATGAACTTAGCTGCCATTGAAGCCGCGAGGAGTATCAAAAGATTCGCTGTGACAAAATTTGATTTAAATGCATTACAGAGTTTGTACGGAATGGTTCAGTGCACTCCTGACCTTACGGAACAAGACTGCTTAGACTGCCTACAACAAAGCATCAATCAAGTAACCTATGACAAAATTGGGGGAAGAACTTTTTTGCCGAGCTGTACGTCAAGATACGATAATTACGAGTTTTACAACGAATTCAACGTTGGTACACCTCAAGATTCATCACCACGACCTGGTCTGAACAGTCGCTTTCCTTTGACTACATATTTTCAACACAACTTTCATATAAGAATTTTGCTAACACAAAGTTGTTATTATGATACAGGAAAAGGCGGAAACTCCTCTGTCATAGTTATTGCTGTTGTTGTTCCAATCACTGTCCTTTTTCTTCTATTCGTAGCTTTTTTTAGTGTCCGCCGCGCTAAGAGAAAAAAGACGATTGGAGCGATACCGTTGTTTAAAGTAAAGAGAAAAGAGACGGAAGTCACGGAACCACCTGCTGAAAGTAGAATACTCTTATAATGAATAGTCTCTGATGTATTCTTCTTATAATGAATTAAACTGTTTAAGTTGTAGCTACAGATGGGGATGATATTACGACTGCAGGCTCACTTCAGTTTGATTTTAAGGCAATTGTGGCAGCAACGGATATCTTTTTGCCGATTAACAAGCTTGGTCAAGGTGGTTTCGGCGAAGTTTACAAGGTATTATTATTGCACAAGGCTATTACTGTAGCTATTTATCTACAAGTAGAAATTGAATAATATACACTAAGATAAAGTAGTGAGTTTTGAATGTTGGAAACGTTCTAACATGTTTTTCCCCTGTTTCCAAAGTACTCTGTTTTTCCCCTGTTTTCAAATCCAATTTTAAAGAGTTGCGGAACAAAACAAACTCTAGTCCTTAATTAATAATTATTATTATTCATTTCTAAATTTTTACATAATTGCATTTGAGTACTTCTTCATTTGTATGATTAATCTCATACTTATGGTTATCTAAAATAAATTACTCGTGTAGGGTACATTTCCTAGTGGAGTACAAGTTGCGGTGAAGAGACTATCGAAGAATTCAGGACAAGGTGAAAAAGAGTTTGAAAACGAAGTTGTTGTTGTTGCAAAGCTCCAACATAGAAATTTAGTAAAACTGCTTGGTTATTGTTTGGAAGGAGAAGAAAAGATACTTGTCTACGAGTTTGTACCAAACAAAAGCCTCGATTACTTTCTTTTTGGTCTGTTAAATTCGATACTTAGCCTAAGATTCTTCAAATTGCATGCCATTCTTTGTTTTTAACATTTTAAAAACGCATGTGCAGACCCTACGATGCAAGGGCAGCTAGACTGGTCAAGACGGTACAAGATCATTGGAGGAATTGCTAGAGGAATTCTTTATCTTCATCAAGATTCACGACTCACAATTATACACCGGGACCTCAAAGCGGGCAACATCCTCTTGGACGCTGATATGAACCCAAAAGTTGCAGATTTTGGAATGGCGAGGATTTTTGGGATGGACCAAACAGAAGCCAATACGAGAAGAGTTGTGGGAACCTAGTAAGTTTTTCTCTTAAAATGTATTGCCTCTCTATAGACTGTACTATGCTTCTATGGACTCAACATTTTTAGTATTGTGGCAGTGGTTATATGGCTCCCGAGTATGCTATGTACGGCAAGTTCTCCATGAAATCAGATGTGTATAGTTTTGGGGTCTTGGTTCTTGAGATTGTAAGCGGCATGAAGAACAGTAGCCTCGATCAAATGGATGGTAGCATTAGCAACTTGGTTACATATGTGAGTATATAAAGCTTTAAAACTTCTAATGTTTTTTTGCTTTATTCAAACAATGACCAAAGCCTAAGTTATTAAAATGTTGAACAGACTTGGAGACTATGGAGCAATGGGTCGCCATCAGAGCTTGTGGATCCGTCATTTGGAGATAATTATCAAACAAGCGAAATTACTAGGTGCATCCATATCGCTTTACTATGTGTTCAAGAAGATGCTAATGATCGTCCAACTATGTCTGCAATCGTCCAAATGCTCACTACTAGCTCGATCGCTCTCGCCGTGCCTAGACCACCTGGGTTTTTCTTACGAAGCAAGCAGGAACAAGCAGAAAGAGCATGTCCATCTATGGATACATCTGACCTCTTTTCAATCGACGAAGCTTCCATTACTAGTGTAGCTCCTCGTTAAAGACAAAACTATTCAAAATTTTAAACATCTGTAATATATGAGTTTAGACTTTTTGTCCAGAAAATAAGAAAATGATAGTCGGATTTGAAGTTTGGTTCCCTTTAACAAGGACTCATCTAAGTGATCGAGGCATCATCAATACGTACAATAAAGGAATAAATCTACTTGCCACGGGATCAAGAGAAATTACTAAGGAAGAATAAGAAGCTGAAACTAAGCTTAAGCTTGTTCGAATTGTTTCAAGACTTACTTTCTTAAAGAATTCTCAAAATAAGGTCGTTTAGATTTTCAAAGAAAATTCTGGCTTAAAGTACTAAAGTTAACACCAAACTTAAATAAATAAAAGTAACTAATACCAAATTCAATGTATTTTGAAAGAGAGAGAATAACATATTTTTAGACTTATGAAAAATATTCATGTTAATCATTAGCCCAATTTTAACGAGGTCTAACACTCGTGATCGATGCATCATCTACCGAACAAGTAAAAGACATGCTAGTAGACGGACCAGGCAGTAATCTCTCGGCTAATGGGTTCGGCTCGGATCTTTCCCTGAAGAAAAATCCAGGTGGTTGAGGCACAGGCAGAGTAATTGAAACATTAGTTAGCATTCGAAATATTGTGGACATGCTTGGACGATCGTCAGGATTTTCTTGAACGCATAATAACCCAATGTGAATGCATCTAATGACTTCATCTTTATCATAATTCTCCCCAATGGCTGGATCTACAAGTTCCAACAACGATCCATTATTCCTAAGCCTCCAAACCTATTTATTCATTTGTCAAGAAACTAATGTTCAAAGTCATGATCACAGTTAAAAGGAGTAAAAAATATTTGTGATTGCATTGGCGTTTTAAAACTTACATGTGTGACCAAGTTGCTTACTGAACCATCTATCTGATGGAAGCTACTATTCTTCTTGCCACCAATAATCTCCAGAATTAATACTCCAAAGCTATACACATCAGATTTCGTTGAGAACTGTCCATTTGCCACATACTCAGGTGGCATGTAACCGCTGCAAAATACACCGCATATCAATTTTAGTTTTATCACCTACTCTCAAAGGGCCATCAAGTTTCATATTATATCTAAATGCCAATTACTTACAATGTGCCAACTACTCTTCCTGTATTTGCTTCGGTTTGATTAACTCTGAAATTCCTAGCCAGACCAAAATCAGCTATTTTTGGATTCATCTCGGCATCTAAGAGAATGTTGCTGGCTTTGAGGTCACGGTGTATGATTGTGAGCCGTGAATCTTGATGAAGATAGAGAATTCCTCGAGTGATTCCCTCGATAATGTTGTGTCGTCTTGGCCAATCCAGTTGAACCCTTTTTATCGGGTCTGCACATTACATATCACCCGTTATGCTATGAGATCAAGAACTGAGATTTCAGAGAACATAAGTCTATATATCATTTGGCTCTCACCAAAAAGGAAATGATCGAGACTTTTGTTGGGAACAAACTCGTAAACTAGTATCTTCTCTTCTCCTTCAACCGAAAACCCGAGAAGTCCAACAAGATTTTTATGCTGAAGTCTTGCTACAAGAAGCACCTCGTTCTTGAACTCTGGCTCACCTTGATCTGATGGTTTAGATAGTCTCTTGGCAGCAACTTCTGTTCCATTCGGAAACATACCCTGCTCATTCGCATGACCTTTACTATCAGAATTAGCATCTGAGTTTATAATACAATCAAGTAGTTGAGAAAATTTAAGAACATCATGCCTTGTAAACTGCACCAAATCCACCATGACCAAGCTTGTTACTCTTATGAAAATTACTTGTTGCAGCTTTTATTGCTCTAAAATCGAATCGAAGCGAACCTGAGGACGCTGTAAGATCATCCGTAGCTGCACAAATATACTGTTATGCTGTAGAGTTTCCAAGGGACATTAACATCTCTGAACCGTAGACAAGTATTTTTACCATCATCTGGTGATGCAGTACCATAAGGCCTCCTAGGTCTTCTTGAAACAGAGAAATACCCATCTGAGAAGAAACAGAGACATAACAAAAGTGTTGGAAATAATTTTACCCTAAAATGTTGTTCTGAGATAATGTCGTTCTAGCAAACCATTGAAAACTCACTTTCACTTGCAAATGATTGGTAAGCTTTTCTCCTCCTAGAAACAGCGTATCCAAGAGCAAGCAGTACAGTGCTCACGACGACGGAAACAACCGCAATTGCCACAATAGATCCTGTAGATATATTTTTGCCATCTGCGCGAAAGCTGTCACTCAGAATACAATCCAAATTGGTTTAAGGGCATAAAGTATTTTAAATGCGAATTTTTTTAGAAACTTCTTTTAAATTTTTTGAATATGAAACAATTTTTTTTTGTGAAACGAATATGAAACATTATTACACAAAAATAACAGGAGGTTGTGTTTTCTTTTTGAGTTTGTATTTTCAAGTAAACAAAAATAAATGCAAACACATCAGCAAAAATCGAGATCCAACACAGCAGAAAAAGTTCAAATGAAGAGTTCATATCTTTATATTATATACCTTTCTTGGTTGTGTTAGAGTGACCATTATCTAATTCAGAAGGGGGAGTTGGTAACATCCCATTTATGAATAGTCCCAAGAATGGCTGTAGATCCCATCGCATGAAACAGCTGGTCCTTGCAATATAGCCTACTTGTATCCCCCGGCAGCATGACCTATTATCTATCCTAAGATGTTGTAAACATTTCTCGCAGTTCAACTTGGTTAGGTCTTTATTGCATTGCGCGATGGCATAAATGCTCCTGAACGGGAACGACCCGAGCTCTTGTATGCTGTTGGCGTACAATGAACCATCAACTTTGTTTATCACACGATCCATCAAAGCCTGCCATGTAGATTTAAACTCCGTCAAGTTGGTTTGGCCGAACGATGTGTTATATTTGTACTCAATATACTCTGCCCATATTATGTCTTCGTCGAGCGATCCATTAATCAAGTGGTTTGAGTAGCGTACCAAACAAAGCGAGTCTCCAGAACTCCAGTCTATAGCTTCTGCCTGATTAGGACATGTGTGTAGCAAGGTATGAGATACACTCGTGATACAATCCGAACAATCCTGTGTTGTAGTACCTCGGCTACACATCCCCAGACCATGTGCTATGTTTGGACCGGGCTTGAACGGAGTCTTGTAGAAGCCTTCATTATCCTTGACACGAGAAGGAAGAGACGAGAGCATGGCTCGGAGGTTTATGTCGTAAGGACCATTGGCTTTGAAAAAATCAGATCTCTGAATGCAGGTTGGTGCAGCGACAGCACAAGAGCTTATGACCACAAACCAGAAGATTGCTCGCAAGTCGACCATTTTGTTCTTTTGCATCGAGTTTGATTTTCTTGTTTAAAACCTCCAGTCTTGAAAGATTTAATATTAGAAGAGGATTCGATTTTCAAAAGCAATCTCTTTCATATGTGATGTGACTACGTGTAGGACTCATTCCTCCCTTCTTTTTCATACGAATCCACTATGTATATTTGTAACCCTGTTTCACAACTCTTTTAAGGTATTTGGCTTTTAAATTTACCGGTTCCGTGGAAACTGAACCCCGCAAATGCACCATTATATTCAAATCGATATCTTTGAAAGCTTAAGCGAAATTCTGTAGTTTTGTTTTTCTTATGATGTCTTTTAAATTTACATATCTTGCATTATAAATAGTACTGATTCATATCCCCGCTGTAGGGAAAAATGTATTTTTCACATTTTCAAAACAAAATGTGGAGATTTTACCATTTTCCCTAGCCAACCCAACTCACATGCCAATCTCGCTCGATATAGGACCCAATACAAAAACAAAACAAATATCGTTTATTTCCGAAACTAATGACACTGACGCATTAGTTGAAAATAAAAACGACACTGACGCATTAGTTGAAAAATACAACACGACGAATTAGCCTAATACTCATCTGGTCCCCTTCCAAGTTCCGATAAGCTGAGTTCTAGTAAATTTCGTGGTTCTGATCGTTTCATTATCGCTGGAGTCAGCAGTAGATGACAGCAACAAGCTATACCAGTGTGCAACGAACGAAGAGAATGAACAACACACTTGATTATTCGTTTTTTCAAGCTACAATAACCACAGAGTTACATTTTCGATTATTTATTTATTTATTTTTATTTTGAATGAACTGTTAATTCACACAAAAAAAAACAACATGTTTTACAAGTATGGTCATAGACTAAAAACAGAGCTTTACAAGGACATAGCATTTGCTGCGGAATATAATTTAATTCTCGAAATATGAAAGTTGCTATGGAACTGTGTCGTAGTTCTCACCCATTATTACAAGTAAACGAAGGGACTCGTCATTTTCAGGGTATTATCTAAACTTTCAAACATTATTGACATTTTACCATCGACTATGTAGGTTTAGGGACCACTTATTAGTTTGATGGATTCAACATTAGAAAAATCGCAGAGAAACTTCACTTATCTGTTCGAACGGGTTAGAAACAGATACATGCGTAATTACTAACACAAAGATCACAGCTATAATCTCGTAAGGCAAAATGAAGCAGAGGAGTTTCTTATCAATCCTCTGTTTTATTCTTCTAGCCTTTGGTGTTGCTTCTGTTTCAGCACAAACATGCATAGAGAACCGTAAATATTTCACACCCAACGGTACATACGATTCAAATCGTCGTCTTATCCTCTCTTCTC
>Ga0041059_1000760_pt1 | contig 25211 bp, 15 predicted proteins | sample AraColnosormetaG_FD_56232 | JGI IMG/M metagenome (GOLD analysis project Ga0041059, IMG submission 56232) | Arabidopsis roots microbial communities from North Carolina, USA - Col MF nosort | ecosystem: Host-associated > Plants > Roots > Unclassified | place: USA: North Carolina | collected... | reverse complement strand
AGAAGATTCACGCACAAGACGTCATGGAGACGTTATGGTGATCAAAAGAAGACACCGAAGAAGACGTGGAGGAGTTCACGCACAGATTTGGTGATCAAGAGTACACCAAAAGGAAATCAGAAGAAATCTCATTTAAAAGAAAGTGAGTGGAAAAAAGGTTGTGAGAACAACCGGAGATGACGTGACAAAGCTCACGTGAATAAAAAAATTGAAGGTGACAAAGGAGAAGCGTTGTGGGAAAGAGAAATCTCAAAAGTGTGCAACGTCAAATACAAGTAGCAACAAGAAGGTGCTTTGTGTGTAACAAGCCAAGGCACGTGGTGAAGAACTGCAAGTTGAAGAAATATCATCATCATGAATGACGAGACATGGAAAAGTTAAATATCCAAGTGATGACAAGCCAAGGAGAGAAGATCATCAAAGAGGTGTTTCTAGTGTTGGGTTTAGCGAAAAATATATTGAGTGTTTCTCAAATGATATCCAATGGATACTGAGTCTTATTTGAAGACAATAGATGTTTCATCAACTATCCTCAAGAAAGAAGGATATTGGATATTAAGATCAAGCATAAGAGTTATTCCATTGAGATGGAGAAAACAAAAGTGCTTTACTTGCAAGGGAAGAAGAAGTAAACAAGGTCAAGTTGTGACAAACTGAGAAGGAAGCTAAGTGCAAGACCGAAACTCAATTAAGGGGGAGTGTTGGTCGGTAATTGAGTTTTCAGATAACGGTTGCAAGTTTGTGTTGTTTCGTTCAAGAGGCACAAGTAGAAAGAGACACAAGTATGAAGAGACACAACTAATTGGGTTGTTGTGTCTATTTTTTTCTATATAAACCCCTTGTATCTGAAAGTAAACACAGTGTCTAGTGTTTGGAGAATAAGATAAGCATTGCTTCTTTTATATCTTTCTCTCTTAGAGTTTCTAATACAACTTAAAGCTTATTTATACACTTTAGAATTAGGTCATCACGCTTCCACCTCAATGTCTAATACTGCAAATCTGTTTGTCGTTTTGATTTGTTGAACATGACAGCTGGTCTTTGTCTTTAGCTCCTGAGGTGAAACTTCCTCCTGCTTATCTTTATCTTTATTGTCTTCTTCTGCAGGTAGCCATTGTGTGATAGGAAACTGATTAGTACAAGTATTGTTGGGCTTGGAGATGGGCTTTGGTCTGTACACAGTCTTGACAATCTTCTTGGGCCAAACATTCTTTGAGCCTGTTTGCAAGACAGTTTCGTTTTGACCTGCTGATGTTTGCGTCTTCAATATCGCTTTGACTTCACTTTTCTCAGATCTAGATTGTACTTGCTCAACTTCTGTCTGCTTCTTCTCATTCTCTTCTTTTGTAACCACATAACTTTGCAGTGGTCTGTTTCACTAATAGTCCCCCTCAAACTCGGAGTGGGTGGACAACAAACGTCGAGTTTGAAGCGTAGAGTTGTGAAGGCTCCGACTGGTAAGGATTTAGTAAATATATCGGCCAGCTGGACGTGACTCGGGATATGTTTCACAGTCAAAGACCCAAGAGCCACTCTCTCCCTGACGTAGTGATAGTGAGTCTCGAAGTGTTTGCTTCTCTTGTGGAAAGACGGATTAGCAGTCAAGTAGATGGAGGAGAGATTATCAGCGTATAGTTCTGGAGCTGTATGAAGAGGGATCTGAAGTTCCTTTAGGACTTTACACAACCAAGTGATCTCGGCAGCTGCATCTGACAGAGCTCTATACTCGGCCTCAGTGGAGCTTCTTGCCACTGTTTCTTGCTTCTGGGAGCACCAAGAGATTATATTTGAGCCAAAGAAGGTACAAAACCCTGCTGTCGAGCGTCTTGTTCTCTTGCAGCCACCATAATCACTATCACTGTAAGCTCTAACTGTGCAATCCGTATCTTTTGCAAATGAAATCCCCATTGTTGTAGTTCCTTTAACATATCTGAGAATTCGCTTCAACAGGTGATAATCGGAGACTGTTGGGGAGTGCATCTTCTGACACACATAATTGACTGCAAATTGGATATCTGGACGGGTAAGGGTTAGGTATTGAAGCTTACCAGCCAAACTTCTAAAATATCTCTGATCTGAGAACTGTTCATCTTGGTTAGGTACCTTGTTTAGCTGCAGAGGGAGTGGAGTCGGCATTGGTGCACAATCAGCCATTGAAGCAGTAATAAGTAAGTCTTCAACATACTTCTGTTGTGACAAGAACAGTCCCCCTGAATGATAGTGCGCTTGTATGCCAAGAAAATAGTGTAGCTTTCCCATATCCTTCATTCTGAATTGTTTGTTGAGCTCATCTAATAGGTTAGACAATGCTGTGGAGCTGTTTCCTGTGATGGCCATGTCGTCAACATACAAGAGAAGCAAGATGATGTCCTTATTCTTGATGTAGACAAATAACGAAGGATCAGATTGACTGCAAAAGAAACCAAACTCAAGTAGAAAATTGCTGAACTTATCAAACCAGGCCCTTGGAGATTGTTAGAGGCCATAGAGAAATTTATGGAGATGGCACACATAATCTGGTCTTGCAGAGTCTACAAAGCCGGTAGGTTGTTTCATATACACAGTCTCTGTCAAATCTCCATGCAAGAATGCATTTTTAACATCCATCTGTTTAACTTCCCAATTCATTATAGTAGCGACATGTAAAACTGACCTCACTGTGGCTGTTCTGACCACTGAGCTGTAGGTTTCCAAATAATCAATGCCTTCCTCTTGATCGTAGCCTTTTGCAACTATCCTGGCTTTTAGCTTGTCAAGGGATCCATCAGCATTAAGCTTTGTTCTAAAGACCCACTTGCAGCCAAGAACATGCATGTCTGGTGTATAAGGTATGAGCGACCAAGTCTGAGCTTCTTTATAGTTATCCATTTCTTCATGCATTGCATTATTCCATCCCTCATCTTTCATGGCTGCAGTGACTGTTTTTGGTTCAGGATATGACACTTTATGAAGCATAAGTGCATATCTTGGATTCGGTTTATGGATGCCAGCTTTTGATCTGGTTACCATTGTATGTGTAGGCTGTTTTTCCACGGGAGCTTCTATACAAGGAGCTGTACTTTTCGGAGAAGCTTCTTGTATTTGAACAACATCAGTAGTGCTTTTATTGCTCGCCACTGATGATTGTTGAGATGTAGAAGCAGAGGATGTAGCTGCATGCATTGTAGGAATACTGCTTGCAGATGGTGATGGTTGTGTTATGACAGGTGAGGACATCGGTGTCTCAGTACTTTCAGTTGATGACCTTTGTGGTGTTGTTGGTGTAGATGGTATTGATGTTGGAGTTTTACTCTTTTCAGATGATGTTGATGAAGCTTGTGTAGCTGTAGGAGTCCCTGGTGGTGAAGAGGTAGAGTTGTTGCCAATAGAAGCAGGATCAAAGCCTGTCGTACACTCAGAACTCTGCTCTCCACTCTCAGGAATCACTACAGCACGACTGCTGACAGGTAATGGTGGAAAATCATCTGGAGTAAATAGCGTAGTAGATACCTTTTCTGTATTTGAGTCATAGTCTTGATCTCTTTGCAGTGGTCTGGTTCCCTTTGTTGGCAGATCAAGACTTTGTAGCCAAATTTTCATCAGTGGTGTGGGATTTCATGAAAGTAAACACAGTGTCTAGTGTTTGGAGAATAAGATAAGCATTGCTTCTTTTATATCTTTCTCTCTTAGAGTTTCTGATACAACTTAAGGCTTATTTATGCACTTTAGAATTAGGTCATCACGCTTCCACCTCAATGTCTAATACTGCAAATCTGTTTGTCGTTTTGATTTGTTGAACATGACAGCTGGTCTTTGTCTTTAGTTCCTGAGGTGAAACTTCCTCCTGCTTATCTTTATCTTTATTGTCTTTTTCTGCAGGTAGCCGTTGTGTGACAGGAAGCTGATTAGTACAAGTATTGTTGGGCTTGGAGATGGGCTTTGGTCTGTACACAGTCTTGACAATCTTCTTGGGCCGAACATTCTTTGAGCCTATTAGCAAGACAGTTTCGTTTTGACCTGCTGATGTTTGCGTCTTCAATATCGCTTTGACTTCTCTTTTCCCAGATCTAGATTGTACTTGCTCAACTTCTGTCTGCTTCTTCTCATTCTCTTCTTTTGTAACCACAGAACTTTGCAGTGGTCTGGTTTCACTAATAGTATCGTCATGTAAATATCAACAAGTTTCAGTTCAATAAAGAGTTCTTTTTGTTCTTGTCTTCTTTACAAGAGAAGAGACAAATGTCTCTTGCTCTGTTTTTCTTCTTTCTCTCAATATTCAACAAGGGTGAGCTAGTCTCCGATGCCATATGTCAGACAATTGAGGTAGAAAAGCAGAAGCTTGAGCAGAAGTTTTATTGAAAGCTGGAAAAATTGGATAGAGATCTCCACTGTTATCACTGCGGAGAAGAGTCCTCTTGGTGTGAAGATCCTTAATAGCAAAACCAAAAGGGTCAAATTCGATAGAGCATTTGTTATCTTTTGTAAAGCGACGAATCGAAACAAGATTATTGATAATGTCAGGTGTGACAAGAACATTATTAAGAGTAAGAGGACGAGGGTTATGAACAAGAGATATAGATCCAGTAGCAGCAACAAGAATGCAACTACCATTACCAACAATGACATATTGACATACGGAGATTTGTACTTGCACAAGAGGTTAAGTGAGTCGTTGCACCGGTGTCCACTATGGGATCCGGGAGAGAGGAGGTGCTGAAAGCTTCAGCAAAATCAGCCGTGCTCTCTGGTTTTGGAGCTCTGAAACGGTTGTTGAATTGTTGAGGTTAGTAGGCAGGTCGCGGTCCGAGAAGTCCCAATCCATTACCACCATTGGTATTGACATACGGAGGATAACTCCAAGGATGATTCCACATCTGATACGGGTTTTGATAGAACGGGGGTCTGTTCCATGAGTTGAAAGTCGGCCTGTTGTAGTATGAGAAACGACCTCATCAGGCCACCACCTCGGCCCCCAAAGTGGAAAAGATTATTGAAGCAACAAGGAGAACACCGTTCACTCTGAGAATCTCGAAACTTCGTATTCGAGAGTTTCAAGATTTCAAGCTTCCTGGTTACAATGGTAAGGGAGATCCCAAAGAATATCTGACTTCTTTCCAGGTCATCGCAGGACGGGTCCCTCTCGAGCCACTTGAAGAAGATGCAGGGCTTTGCAAGTTATTCTCGGAAAATTTGTCAGGTCTCGCTCTTATCTGGTTCACCTAGTTGGAGGAGGGTTCAATCGACAATTTCAAACAACTCTCCACTGCCTTCATCAAGCAATACGAGTACTTCATCAAAAGCGACGTCACTGAGGCCCAGCTTTGGAATCTCTCTCAAGCAGCAGATGAGCCACTTCGGACTTATAATACTGCCTTCAAAGAGATCATGGTTCAAGTACCCGGCTTATCTGATTCAGCAGCTCAATCCGCCCTCAAGAATGGTTTGTGGCATGAGTCGCGTTTCCGTGAATCTCTAACAGTAAACCGACCTGAATCGATTCAAGACGCTCTTCATGGAGTAACGAACTGGAGCGAGCTTTTTTGGCCAAAAAGTTTAATGTTGCACCAAAAGCTTCTCCGCCAGCCACTTCGAAAAAACCTGCCGAGCTCCAAAAAACGAGCAGAAGGAACTTTCTAAGTAGAGAAGGAGCTGCCCAAAACTTCCCCAAAAGCATCTCCGTCAAAACCTCCCTTCTCCCCAAAAGGCAAGAATGGAGCTTTCTCGAGCAACAAGTGGGTCCGAGATCCAGACGCGTATTGTGAAATTCATAAAATGAACGGTCATGCCACTAAGGATTGCAAGGCTTTGGGGAGGCTGTTAGCTGCAAAGTATGTCTCGGGAGAGATTCCTTACATTGACGTCACAACAATCGAGCTGGCCCAGACAGCGTACGACGTGTTAGATTCCGAGAAAAATTCACCTCCCAACAAGAAGCAAAAAAGCGACCCAGCTCTTGTAGCTCCAAAGGGACCGAAGAAGATGGTCAAAGTGATTATGGGAGGATCCAAACTCTTTCAAGATTCTATCAGCGTCATCAAGCACCACGAAGGGAAAGTAGTCACTCCGGTGGCAAAAAAGCCTAAAACCAATCAAGCTGAATGGCCCGAGATTTCCTTTTCTGAGGAAGAGACCTGCCACTAGGATAAACCTGACGATGACGCTCTCGTAATTTCTCTCGATGTGGGGAACTGCGAAGTGCAAAGAATCCTCATTGATACAGGAAGTTCAGTCGACCTAATTTTTCTTGATACTCTCGTACGTATGGGGATTTCTAAGAAAGATATCAAAGGAGCTCCGAGTCCTCTTGTCTCCTTCACCATCGAGACTTCAATGTCACTTGGTACAATTACGCTTCCCGTCACTGCTCAAGGAGTCGTGAAAATGATCGAGTTCACCGTCTTTGATCGACCTGCTGCGTACAATATCATACTCGGAACACCTTGGCTCTACGAGATGAAAGCAGTCCCGTCAACTTATCATCAATGCGTCAAGTTTCCACTTCCTACCAGAGTGAAACAAATTTTAGGGAGTCAGCGTACATCAGAATGTGCTATATGACCAGACACAAGCTCAAAATTAAATAGCAACCACATCTCGAGGCCGCTCCGAATCCATTCAAAAAAGTAGGAAATGACCTCGTAGAAAGAGTGGTGATAAATGAAGAGCACCCGGATCAGCTTGTTGGCATCGGGGCTAATCTTGGTGAAAGTTTCTGAAATAAACTCATTCACTTTCTCAAGGAAAACAAGGAAACCTTCGCCTGGACCGTTGGAGAAATGACTGGGATCAGTACGGAAGTCATTTCGCACGATTTAAATGTTGACCCAACCCTCAAACCGGTCAAGCAAAAGCGTCGAAAACTCGGTCCGGATCGTGCAGAAGCAGTAAATGCCGAAGTCGTTAGACTCCTCAAAGCAGGTCTAATCCGCGAAGTAAAGTACCCAGAGTGGCTTGCAAATCCTGTGGTGGTTAAGAAAAAGAATGGCAAGTGGCGTGTCTGTGTGGACTTCACCGACCTCAACAAGGCATGTCCAAAAGATTTTTTTCCACTTCCCCACATCGATCGACTTGTGGAATCCAGTACGGGGCACGAAATGTTATCTTTCATGGACGCATTCTCTGGATACAATCAAATCTTGATGAATCTGGAAGATCAGGAAAAGACTTCTTTCATTACGGAACGAGGAACATACTGTTACAAGGTCATGCCCTTCGGACTAAAAAATGGGGTGCAACCTATCAGCGCCTAGTAAACAGAATGTTCAAGGATTTCCTCGGTAAAACCATGGAAGTATACATCGATGATATGTTCCATGCACGAACAAGCTTAAAGTCTCAAGTTCTCGCGGATTTTCTAATCAAACTCCCTCTTGCTACTACCGAGTCCGATGTCCCAAGTCAACCCTGAATACTTCATGTTGATAGTGCTTCGTCAAAATAAGGTTCCAGAGCCGGAGTTCGCCTCAAGTCACCTACAGGCAAAATCCTCAAATAATCTTTCCGGCTCGCTTTCAACGCCTCCAACAACGAAGCGGAATATGAGTCGCTGTTAGCAGGACTTCGCCTTGCCATTGGAGTGGGGTGCGGGACCTTCAGGCTCACTGCGATTCACAGCTAGTTGCGAGCCGAGAAGTCCCAGTCCACTTTGGGGGCCGAGGTTAGTAGGCAGGTCGCGGTCCGAGAAGTCCCAGTCCATTACCACCATTGGTATTGACATACGGAGGATAACCCCAAGGATGATTCCACATCTGATACGAGTTTTGATAGAACGGGGGTCTGTTCCATGAGTTGAAAGTCGGCATGTTGTAGTATGAGAAACGACCTCCTCTGCCTCGAAATATGTTGTTGCCTCTTCCACGACCTCTGTAACCCATCTGATTACCGCCTGATCTTTGGAAGTTAGTGACAGGAGGCGCCTCTGAGCAAGCAAGAACGGTGGATGAAGAAGAATGATCCACATGAGTCGGGTTTGGTTTGATCGCCCTCTTCAGACGATCCTCCTCTTCCTGCAACATTGTAGCCGCATCATCAAAGCTTGGAAACGGCTGACGGTGTTTGATGACATTTATGATGTTGTCAAACTTTGGGTTTAACCCGTTCAAAACGTACATCACAAGATTTCGATCTGTGACAGGAACATCGACATTTCTGAGAGAGTCAGCAAGTTTCTTCATCTTACGATAATAGTCAGCTACCCTCATGTCACCGATGTCCTTGGTTCGAAGCTCACTGTCAAGACGCAACGCCCTAGCATCTTTGTTGTTTCGGAATTGATTCTTGATCCGGAGCCAGATGTCTCGAGATGTTGAGCTAGTGACGAAGGAACCTTGAAACTGTTTGGGGGTTAAGGTTCCGTAAAGCGAAAGCTTCACGATCCCGTCACGTTTTTGCCAATTGACATCGTTGGCATTAGTAGGAAGGAGCGTGCCATCAATATGTCCCATAACATCAAAGGATAGGCAATGGGTGAGAAAGAGTTCTCTCCACGCATCATAGTTGCTTTCTTCAATGTCAAGCATCACCGGAATGTGAGACTTGATGTTAGAGACACCATAGATCTGTTCTGGGTTCATGACAACAACCATTTTTGAGAGAAAAAGAAAGAAGAAAAAGAAGAGAGAAGCGATTAAAGAGAGCTATGCTCTGATATCATGTTAGATTGTGAAAATCTCCCTTGAGGAGTAGCTTTGCATTCGATTCAATATATACACATTTCAGTTACAATAGTTGAGAGATCTCCTATATTCTAGATACAATCGCATAATATCTAAACTTATAACAAGAAGAATATTGAGAAGAATATAAGAATATTCTATCTCCTAATATCACCAACTCCTTTGCCATAAACACGAACAAGAAGCTTCTTGTGATCAAAATTGTTATCCTTTTCTTTTATAAAAAAAAAAATTGTTATCCTTTATAGGCCAAGTAACCATAAAAACTTTGTTAGTCATTGCACCTTTCAACACTTGAAGACACTCAAGATCTTCAACTACATCTCCCATTTACCGGACAGAGTTTGAAATACTGTCTTTAGACTGTCTGGTGATGAAATAGGGATCAAACCCAACAGTTGTTTTCTCTGTCTATGCAATTGTTGTGATTTCTGTAGGAAGGTATGACAGAAGCTCTCTGCTTTCCTAAACATTCTGAATTCTTAAGAAATGAACAGTTGAACGGAGGCAATTTTGATTCAGTGTCTGGATGAATTTTGAATTAAACTCGTATCTATGAACTAAGTGTTATTAATCTCAGCCAAAATTTTAGGTGCATGTCTTATTATAGCTTAAACCCTAAATCGAAAGGATACATAAGTAATTACGACAATTACAAACACTAATTGGAATATAGAATCCATTATGTATCTGATACCATTTTTTTTATCTGATTTTCTTGTAGTTTTGACAAAATTATCCATACTCAGATTTAGAAAATCAATTACTGATTATACCAATTTTTAGAATTGCGATTGTTGATTTTGTTTTGCCATTTTTTCGAATAGTTTATGGATATTATCTATTTTCAAGTTTTACTCGTTATATTTGAAGTTTAGTCAGTTTATATTTGTTTTCAAGGTATTTCTATTTTTTTTTGGGTTGAGGTTGTGTTTTTCTGAGTTAGATTATTCGGGTAAAAATATTCCTACCCAAATTTCCAATTCACTAGGTTCGTAAGTTGGATTGGTTTAGATCAACTACAATCTATTTTTACAATTCTAATCGTAACCAATTCCCGGTTTGTATTAATTTATTTTAATATTCATCCAAACCGGGAATTGGTGATTTCGGTTCGGTTTGAATAGTAATATTTTTGCCTTTTAGAGAAGGGTTTATGACGAAAGCTCTCTCTGGCTTCTGTTGCTCTCTCAGTCTCTCTACCTTGGTTAGATCTTCGTCTTCTCACGTATGGTTCTTTATTATCTGCTCCTGAATAAATCTTCTTCTTCAGCTTAATTTTAACCTTTTGTTTCTTAAATGGTTTTAGATGGATAGTGACATTGTTTCCAGTAGCATAGATCGATCTCAGACAGCAATGCCTGGTAACAAATTTCCCACCTCTAAAATTGAATTTAGTAGCGTTTAGTGTTAGAAAGGTTTGATTTTTTATGCCTTTTGTTCTTCCATTAGAGAAAGATTGAAAAATTGACTAAATGTACGTTTTTGTGTGGATTGGTTATGTGTATGTTACTTGTAGATGCTTTAGCATTCAAGAGTATCAATGATCCTATCAAGAACCAGATCAATAGTTGTGCTGCAATCTGTGTTAAGCAAGATGATCCATGCCATTTCTTGCGTGTCCTTTATGGTATGGTTGCAAACAGATTTTCATGTGCTTTTGTTATTGAAAGATCCGATCTTTGTTTTTAAAGTTCATTAGATGTTGTTTTGCAGAGTCTCTGATAACAGGAGGGTTAGCTGGTGTTGTGGTGGAAGCTGCTTTGTATCCAATTGATACAATCAAAACTCGAATACAGGTAGTTTCTCCTCAAACCAATTTGTGTGTTATCATCCAACATAAGCTCTTTTTTATTATTATTGTAATGAGAGTCAGACTATGACCAATGCTTGACTTACAATGGCTAACTATAGTGGTTTGACATGGTTAGGTAGCTCGGGATGGTGGAAAGATAATATGGAAGGGATTATACTCTGGTCTTGGTGGAAATCTTGTCGGTGTCTTACCGTAAGTATGTAGTCAGAATGAAAGAAGGAAAAATATATGCAATCAACTTGAAAACCTGTGACTCTTTGCTTCAAATGAACAATGTTTTTCTTCATGTGTAGTGCTTCGGCTCTATTTTTTGGTGTATATGAACCAACCAAACAGAAGCTGCTAAAGGTTTTACCAGATAATCTTAGTGCGGTTGCACATTTGGTATGTATTATCTTAAAACTATCCTGAATCTAATTTAAGTGTTAGTTTATCTGCTGGAGAAAGATGAATGTCTTCTTGACCTGCTTGACCTGTATATATTAGTCTTGCTACCATTTTGTTTTAAGACTTACTCATTTGAGACAGAGGCCCTTAGAATCTAGTTATGCTCTGTTAGAAAGTATATATGTCTTAGCGAGTTATATAAGCTCAATTAGGCTGCAGGTGCGTTAGGAGGTGCTGTTTCATCTATTGTTCGGGTACCAACAGAAGTAAGTCTCTTCCTTCTTGTTTCTTTGTTTATTCTTGTGTGTTGGCTATAAACTTGTGTAGGCTAATGGAAACTTCAACAGGTTGTGAAACAGCGGATGCAGACTGGTCAATTTGTTTCGGCCCCTGACGCTGTTCGCCTTATTATAGCCAAGGAGGGCTTTGGAGGCATGTATGCGGTATACCTGTTACTTCTTGATTTATGGTTTTAGTGTTTTACTATTTTATTTGTAGCAGGCACACCTTGAGGTTAAGATGAACAGACAACAAAAGCTCCATGTAATGTAATATGTTCCTAAACATGCAGGGTTATGGATCCTTCTTATTGCGAGATTTGCCTTTTGACGCGCTCCAGTTTTGTGTTTATGAGCAATTACGAATTGGATACAAGTTGGCTGTAAGTTTTTGTTGCTACAATGATAAGTAACAGAACATCCGATTTTGCAGGCAAATGACAGTGTGATATCCATTTGTTTAGAACAGGCAAGAAGAGATCTAAATGATCCAGAGAATGCGATGATTGGTGCTTTTGCTGGTGCTGTCACTGGAGTTTTGACCACTCCTCTTGATGTTATCAAAACCAGATTAATGGTTCAGGTATGTCAAAACGATAAATACACAAAATACTGAAAGAGAATTGTTATTCTTGGATTCATTTCATAGGAGAATAGAAGCTCCAGTAATATATTACCGACTTTTCATTTTGAAATTTGGCAGGGCTCAGGAACTCAGTATAAAGGAGTTTCGGATTGCATTAAGACGATAATAAGAGAAGAAGGTTCATCAGCTTTGTGGAAGGTGAACCAAATTTCTGCTCTTACAATTCTCTTTTAGGAATACACAGTTTCTCATGTTTGTGCAAAGTTGTTGACAAACTTGAGACACTGTATTACAGGGAATGGGTCCAAGGGTATTGTGGATAGGTATTGGAGGTTCAATTTTCTTTGGTGTTTTGGAAAAGACAAAGCAGATTCTTTCAGAGAGAAGCCAAAAGAGTCACAATGCTTAAACAGTTAGATTCTATCTTAAACAGTTAGATTCTATCTGTGTTGTCTACATCATTCTTGTCTCTTGATGTTTTGTTGAAGATGAAGTATTTAGATTCTTTACGTATCTTTTGCTTGATTCTCTTTCTTTTTCTCCTAGAAAAAATGTCATTCTCTTTTGTTAATCAACTTCTACATTTAAATTGTTTTTTAAGTTGAATCTATCACTGGATAGTTACTGAAACTTAAACTTTATGTGGACGTTATAAGGTTGCGTAATAAACTATGTCATCGTCACTATCAAAGTCTTAATCTCTCAATTTCTTGAATATATATATTTGAATCATTTAACAATTGTTTTGATTCCTTTGTAATTGATCCCCACCTTTTATACAAACAAAAAGTTGAAGCTGAATTTTTTTTGCAGGTTTTAAGTAAAGATGATGCAGAAGAAGCTACTTCTTATAGTATCAATCATCTTGAATCTCGTATTCACCATTCATATTCTTTATTATAGTTCAACCACATGGAATCCAACGTGGACCAACAGAGCTGCAGCGGAAGCAGAAACTGTAGCCTCTTTTTCATGCTCAGGCCACGGCAGAGCTTTTGTGGATGGTCTTGGTGTCCTTGACGGCCAGAAACCTCCTTGTGAGTGCAACAATTGCTACATAGGAAAAGATTGCTCCGTTCTTCTCAAAGATTGTCCTGTCGATGCTAACTCGTATGCAACAACTTTTCATCTTGATCATTATGACCAAACCAATCTGTAAACTTTGAATAAAACTGTTATTTTTTTGCTTTTGTGGATTCTGAAGAGGAGACCCTTTGTTCTTGGAGCCTTTCTGGATGCGACAAGCAGAGAGAAGCGCGATTTTGGTCTCGGGATGGCACAGGATGAGTTATATATACGAAGATGGGACATATGTGTCTCGAGAGCTCGAGAAGGTCATTAGAAAACTTCATAGTGTAGTGGGAAATGCAGTTACAGATAACAGATTCGTAATCTTTGGATCTGGTACCACACAATTGCTTGCAGCAGCTGTTCATGCCTTGTCTTTGACAAACTCATCAGTATCATCACCTGCAAGACTTCTGACTTCTATTCCATACTATGCTGTAAGTAAGCCGGCCATCACCTCTGCTGATTAGTAAAAAATTATCGAATGTTTGAGTCTGATCAGTCTGTATGCGCAGATGTACAAGGACCAAGCAGAGTTTTTTGATTCAGCACATCTCAAGTTTGAAGGAAATGCGTCTGCGTGGAAGCAGAGCGGACGCAATGATAATATCACACAAGTTATAGAGGTGGTGACATCTCCGAATAATCCAGATGGGAAATTGAAAAGAGCGGTTCTTGATGGTCCTAATGTGAAAACACTTCATGATTATGCTTATTACTGGCCTCATTTCTCACCTATTACACATCCAGTTGATGAAGATTTGAGCCTGTTTAGTCTCTCCAAGACTACAGGTCATGCTGGTTCAAGATTCGGGTGACTGATTTACTTTTACCCTCCTAGTACTCTAAAAACAATGTTCTGGTTTGGTCACAACAGCTCACAAGTTTTTCTTGATGCAGGTGGGGATTGGTAAAGGACAAAGCTATTTATGAAAAAATGGATAGATTTATACGTTTAACTAGTATGGGAGTTTCTAAAGAAACACAGCTTCATGTTCTTCAGTTGCTCAAAGTAGTAGTTGGTGATGGAGGCAATGAGATATTCAGTTTTGGTTATGGAACTGTGAAGAAAAGATGGGAGACACTGAACAAGATCTTCTCCATGTCCACGCGTTTCTCGCTCCAGACAATCAAACCTGAGTACTGCAACTATTTCAAGAAAGTTAGAGAGTTTACTCCTTGTAAGTTTCTCTTCTAACTAATGCAAGAAAGTGAGACTTTTGTTTTGGTTTGGTACTTATAAGTATGTGTGTTGGTTTTCATTTGAAAGCTTATGCATGGGTGAAGTGTGAGAGACCAGAAGACACAAACTGCTATGAGATTTTCAGAGCGGCGAAGATAACAGGACGCAATGGCAATGTGTTTGGATCAGAAGAAAGGTTTGTGCGATTGAGTCTCATCAGATCACAAGATGACTTTGATCAGCTTATTGCTATGTTGAAGAAGTTAGTTTACCATGAGGAAGATGTTCCTTCTGAAAACTTTATGTATATTTAGGCCTCTTTGTTAAAGCCTAGCGCTTAGTCCAATTCTATAAAACCTCAATACGTATTTCTGATTTTGTAAAGCTTTTTGTAAATTTCGTGGGCTTGTAATTATTTCAATTTCTATCAGAATCTTTCATTTCGGTTCGGTTTAGCAAAAGTTCTAATTTTGACCAGGATTTATATTTTCTTAATTATTCTGAATTATAATTATCTTGCTGTGTTTTTTTCTCTCTCTCTCTTAAATATAGAAAAATAAAGAGCTAACGAGCGGGAAAGAGAGAAAAGTTGTAATTTCCGATTGTTTTATCTTAATAAAACAGCAATTAAAAGTGGACATAACTTTCATGTATTTTCAGAGTAAACCAATAAACCATGTGTGCATTCTTGCTTTAAATTTCGTATTCTTAAAGTTAGATTTGAGATAACAAGAATGATATATACAAGCAAAGTTGTGGGAAAATTAAAAAGCGGTGTGCACTTAATTACAAACTGCAAGCAAGAAACTGAAAAAAGATCCAAGTATTTCTTAGATATGTAGGTATAACATATGTTTAAAACACTTTGTCAGTAGAAGTAATAGCCGTCACTTCCAGCGGCTAGCCAGTCAACACCTATGGATATAGAAGTAAACGCTGACATAATAATCATCATTGGGTTAAATGTCATCTTCTTCAACCAGTGTCTGATGACTTTATAGGTCATAAACGCAAACAGACCTCCGAGCATCAAGGTAGAGATAGAAAGAACAGTTGTGAACAACCATCTTTTTCCTTCGACATGCGGTATGATTATGGAAGCTGCGGAAACATAAGCGAGTGCCATGGATGCCACAGCCACCCAAAGTATCCTATGTGTTAGTTTTAAGAAGTTCTTGAGTGGTCTCGTCCTGTAAGGTATAATGCTGACAAGAAGGATTACAATGCAAAGGGATGTGAACAATGCGATGTTGTTGCTTATAGAAAACACTTGGAAGGCCAACGTTCTTCCCGCAGTTGATTTTCCTTTGTAGGGTCCTTCTTGATAGACACCACCAGGAGGATTTATACCGCAGGTGAAGGCAACCGAGGCAATCAAAACTGCAACTATTGTGATTGTGTTCCTTGCGTTCAGCAATGCTTCTGCATGCATTTTACTTTCCCTCTTTGAAGGCGTTTCAAATATCTGCATCTTCTTATACTCAGATAATACTCCCATGTTTTTGTTCCCTTGTTGATGATTAGGATCACTAAGGCTTCGAATTTGTTTTGCATCAAACCTGAGCCACCGGGATATTTTACTATAATCTTCATCATCGACGTTGATAAGATCAACCGCTTTCAAACCTCTATTATTTTTGGCAGAGAGATCTATTGTTGTTTCATAAGTGATGCTGACTATCACCTGTGAATTATTACATTTCAATTAGGAAAATACTAATTAATATTAGGAAAAATATGAATGATTAATTATATCTGCTTTGAATGATTAAAACAAGGTGGCTATGACGTCCCATGTATGATGTATCATTTACCCTGCTTTGAATGATAAGATCATATGGAACGGAGCGGATTAGTCCACTCCCCTCAATACATTTGAAAAGCATAAATGTTTTTTAAGCTTCTATACGAAAATTAAGAGTGCAAGAAAAAACTCACGGAATAGCAGCTGGACATGACCGCAGTGTGTAGTACAGTGTTGCCATATCTATCTACCTGGTGGAGAAGATTGTTTCTATCGGGACTCTCTGCCATGAAATAGAACGCTAGTATATTTTTGTGTTCCGCAGCTAGATGGAAGACGGTTTCTTTTGCTGGTGTTAGTATGTCGAAATATCTTGGAGCCTTATCCGAAAACTCCTTCAGAATTGGAATTGAGCATTTCATGGCCGCCAAATGCAAAGGTGTGAAACCATCTTTGTTGACCCTCTCTGCAAGGCTTTCATCAATCTCTAGCAACATTTTTGTTATCTCGAGGTTGTTGGCGTTGCACGCATGATGCAATGGGGTTGACAATTCTCCATCGGCATTCCAAGCTAGTTTTGGGAACCTCTCTAGCATTCTCCTTGCGATATCTGATCATATGAACACATGTCAGTACAGTGATCGACATGTTTCCATGAACACATGCTGAGTTCATATTTATTAGTTCTTTTTTCTTTTTTTGAATTACTAAGAGGTTTAGACCTACGCCCGTACATCTCCTCAGGCCAGAGACCAGAATTTTTTATTAGTCCCCTCCCAAGTGTTCAAATACGCGACCTCTAGATTTTGCATGAAAGTCTTTAACACTTAACTATTTACACTTTGTTCAAGAGAATTAATAAAAGTTCAATTATTTTTCTCTTTTTCATGTACGAATTTAAATTTTGTATTAGTGAAAATTTGCTTTGTCTTTGTGAAAAATCTAGTGAACTAAATTTGACTTACAATCAAAGCTTATCCACCAGACAAGATTTGAGTTACGCGTTCCGTATACTATCAAGTCATAATTAGCTCTAATACTAACTTGATAGAAAACATTCTTTTGTAACACTACAAGTTGTCAAGTTGCATGACCTTGGTTGCTTATTATGTATAGTTTTATAAGTAAATAAATAAACACACTAACCCGTATATTCTCCAAGAACAAACGTTGCATAAAATTCCCCGATTGTGATAGAACTTGTTTCTTCCAATATAAGACTAGCGACATCGGGGTTAGTGTAGCGGCAAGCAACAACGAAGGCAGTTTCTCCTCGTCCGTTGACCGGGGTGAACTCAGCATATCCAGACGCTAATATCTGAGCCACAATGGTCGCATGTCCCCAGCGTGCAGCAAAATGAAGAGGAGTGTCGCCATCAAGGTTGGTAACACCGACTAGAGAAGGACAAAGCTTAATTATCGCCTCGACAATTTCCTTATGCCCAAGTTCAGTCGCTAGATGCAAAACCGTCCCACCGAGAGAATCCCAGTGGTATCTCTCCCTCAATACCGATAGATTCCCCTCTGCGAGAGCGAGTAAAGTGGACACGTCGTTTGCGAGGATGGCATCGATAATTGGTGCAACCATCTTCTTCTTCTCCAGTGATTTAAGGTGACTTTTTTCTTGCATCATCATCTTTCTAGCTAGAAATTGTGCTGATATTTGGTATGAATTAATCTGTTGATGGGTTGCTTTAAATACTTGTTTGATGTCATCTTTTAAAATTAACAATGCCGGTTGAAACTATATATTCGTATTATAAGTTTGTTACTTCCCCTTCCAAGAAGCATCCGTTAAAAGTCAACCCGTTGAGACGTGAAAAGAAAATGAGAAAAAAATTGAAACTGCACCCATTGCTTGTTATCTTCCATCAAAGTAAAATAATTCGATTATATGATGCAGCACATCTTCTAGTAATTAACTAGTTGGGTTTTTGATCGAACACGTTTATGGACTTGAACTTGTGCGACAAGTTTTGGTTTTCATTAATTATAAATCTTTTGTTTTGCAGTAAGGATTAGGATCGATTATGACGTAATGCGTTTAGTATAATTACAAATCAGTATTCAAGAAAGCGTGTAGAACACTTTAATTAGACCCTCAAACCATAGTAGGCTTTTATTAAATAAATGAAAAATATATATAAAGTAAAGTTGATTATTATTGTTATAACAAGGTCATTACCTAAAAAATTGCAATATTATATGAATCAATATAGCTTAATCTCACAACTGTGCTAAGTATGAAATTGATTTTTATTTGTCATCATAAACTTTATTTTAAAAACCGATGAATCTACATACGCCAACGGAAAGAAAGAAACATCGTAGGAAAGTAGCTAAGCAAACAAAAAATGTTAAAATCTCCGGAGACATAACTCTAAAATTTGAGACACATTGTGAAAAATACTAAATATATATATTAAAACTGCTAAACCAAAATTTTTACCAATGAAATTTTAAACCTATCAACTGTTTTTTTTTTCCAAGGGCATAAATTGTTTTGATGTTGACGAAAATTCAAACCTCACCAAAAATTTATGATCTTCATATACTTGTTCTTTGCTTAGTAGACTTCTGAAGTTGAAACATATGCTTACTTACTCGGCCTTGATGAGTCTGTCTCTTGAGATTTCGTAACCATCTAGATAGTGATAATTTTAAGGTATACTCAAGTAAAGTTAGATTGAGGAAAAACAAGAATTAAACATATCTCGAGCAGTTCTGGTCTTGAATTCGAGTGGAAAAAAAAACTGAAAATGTGGTCCAACCGCTTCACCTTCCAAAGTAGATGTGAAAAATTCTAGATTAACCGATTGAAAGCGAATAAAAAACCGCAATGGTAGGAAAAGGAAACATAAAAAAGAACTTGACTCAAAACAGCTGGCCACCACCACACAATCTTAGAAACAAAACATATCAACTCTATTCCAATCAACGACAGAGTTGGGAATCTTATAACCGACGATGGTTGAAAAACGACTATCTTCTCTATTTTTTCTCTCTTTATAATTTACAATTAAAGTTGTTATGAGTGTTTTTTATAGACAAAACTACAAAAATCATAAAGGCGCTAACTCTATTGGACTTTTTCGAAAGCTCATCTAGAGAGTAATTCACTTACGTTCCAAACTATTTTATAGTACTTTGGGCGTCAAAAGGACTTTAAGGTTAAGTTTAACGCATAACAAACAAACCATAGATTTAGCAATGAGTAATCAGAGATTTCTCTAATTTTAATTTGCATATTAGTTTTTCTATCAAATTTACAAAATTATGGTACCGAAACATCATGATCTAGTAGGTATAATAAATCTGTTTAGTTTGCCAATGAGTGGGGGTTTGAGTTGTAATGGACATTTTCTATAGTGCTAATTCGCCTCTTCTATGCTTTCTTTATGATTTTCATCAAACCAAATAACTTCAGAACTATTACTAGGTTTCCAACTCAAAACTAATTGGCAATGAGTGGAGAAACCCATATATATTATATATCTTATTCAACTTTTAATGTGGGACATTGTTCTCCCTAATATATGTTCTCGAGATGATAACTCTTCTATCTATTGATGTCGGTATGTTCGGGCATGGATCGGTGCACCAACTATTAGGCCGGATCGCGATGTGGATTAGGTTGGGTATATGTAGATTGGGATCTGATACCATATTAGACTATAAGCTTCCAACTCAAAACCAATTGACAATAAATAAAGACACCCATATCTTAGATATTTCACTTAAATTCTTACTCAACTTCAAATATAAGACATTGTTATCTCTAATAAAAACATCATGACATGCATACGAAGATGTTCAAACAAATTGAGATAGTGTCGACATGATGGCTGCAATGTTTGTAAAACCCTAAAGTTTTTAATTGAATTAATAAAGCAAAAGCTTAACTATCAAAATTAAAAATGTCGAAGATTCGTGTTTACTCTAGCAATGACAACCACATTATCAATTTCAGACAATAGTTATTTAGAACTAAAAAATAAAAAAAATGGACATAAAATGACTTACAACGACCTTCCTATGGATTAAATAGTTAAACAAGTCTATGATAATAAAAAAGAAATACCTTCGGAAAATAAAATGTTATATAAAAAGGAGCCAATGCACAATTGTGGCGACATTATGAAGAAGATAGGCTAAACAATTATAACAAACTACAGAGTTTCGACTATAAATAGATCATAACACATATGCATTTCTATCACTCAAGTCAAAGTTTATATAACAGAAAAAGAAGAATATTAAGTTTTGAAAAAGAAAAGCGAAAACAAAAGAAATGGCAAAGAACCTCAACACTGTCAGCTTTACCGTTCTCTTGCTTGTCCTCTTGATGGCTTCCACTGGTATTAATTACACGAAGCTATCTATTATCCACTCGAGTCTAATTTGTTTAATTATGTTGTGAAGATGAACTTGATGAATATGTCAACATGTATGTAGGAATCCTAGAGACCGAGGCTGCATGCTTCAAGTTCTTAGGCGAGTGTGGGGCGGTCCCGTTCCCAGGTACAAATGCTGATTGCACAAGCTGTTGCGTGGGGAATTTCGGGTCTGCAGTGTGTGCTGGACGTGTTGAAGTCGAGGGAGGCGTGAAACACTGCCATTGCTACGGAACGTCTTGATAACATCAACAAGTCTAACCTTTGCTTCCATTCCGTGTGAGGACATTATGTGTGTGTATGTTAATGTTCAAGTTTCTTTTGCTTCCAAATAAAACATCAAGGGCAAAGCTTAACTATGCTTGCTCCAAAGTCTAAGCTCATGTTGTGTGCACTTTCGTTTCTTTCTTAATCGTAAACTTGTTTTGTGTGTTTGGGTTTGTGTTCATTCATTCCATTCACCGCTAGTGACAGTTTTGCAAGTTTATTTTTAACTTACAAAATATGCAGGCCAAATCCAAGAGATTTATACTCTTTAAGTTTAAAGCAATATTTAGATCCTCGTCGTGAGGAATTTGCATTTGATATGTAAATAATAATTTAGTAATAGTTAAGAAACTTGATGATATTGGACCAGTATTACTGGTGACCATTTATACTACTAGTAAAAAAAAAATTTGGTTGGAGAGAGGTCTCCTTCAATTTATTCCATGAAAATAAAGGAACTACATGAGAATGGGACGAAAAAAATCCGTCCCATTAGCATCCTCTAACATAATCGGTTTAACTACATAGGACAGTAATTAAATAAAAGAATATACCTAACTGTAATGAAAACACATAGTTTGCTAATCCGTTTGTGAGACGGTTAGCCTCCTTATACGCGTGAGTAACCCAAATTAAACAGTTTTTTGAAAAAAAAGTCATGACACATACGTATCAGGAATGCTAGAAGATAAACGTCGTTTACCCTTGTCCGTATAAGACCAACTACCAACTCAGAATCCACCTCCAACGGCTAAACCAAGATTTTAAAGATCTAAAAATGTCAACAATACTCTCAAAACCTAAGATGATCAAAGTCAATCACTAAACGAAACTAGAGAAACCTCCTATAACAAATCAATACTACCTCCCAAAGATAGAAAACCTAAACTTCTACTCTGACAAAGTTGGAATCCATAATACGAGCGACTTGCCGGTCAGTGGCTACACTTACGAACAAGCTTAAAAAAAAAAGATAATACATTGATATTAAAGTTACTTTCCTTGCTTGGAGGTGCTTCATAGGTTTCAAACATTTGCATTTTATATTCAGGTATATTCCCAATGTTATGGTTTCCTTGTTGAGGACAAATAGGATTTCGCATTTGTTTTGCATCAAATCTAAGCCAGCCGGATATCTTACCATAATCTTCATGGTCGACATTGATAAGATCAACCGCTTCCAGTCCTCGAGTGTTTTTGACGTAGAGATCTATTGTTGTATCATAGTGATGTAGAGTATCACCTACGCTTTAATCAAAAATTACTAATTAATATTATAAAAATAGAATGATTAATTATATCTGCTTTGAATGATTATAAAAAGTGGCTATGGTCCCATGTATCATTTACTCTTCTTTGAATGATAAGAATAAGATCATATGGAACTGAGCAAACGAATCTTACCAAAAAAGTACGAAGTGCCAAAATGCACTCTCGTTTTTGGTAAGTTTAGTCAACTCCGCTCAATTTATTTAATAAACCTAAATGTCTTTTAAGCTTCCATACAGAAATTAAGAGAGCAAGAAAAAAACTCACGGAATAGCAGCTGGACATGACCGCAATGTGTAGTACGGTGTTGTCATATCTATCTACCTGGTGGAGAAGATTGTTTCTATCGGGACTCTCTGCCACGATATAGAACGTTGGTATATTTTTGTGTTCCACAGCTAGATGGAAGACGGTTTCTTTTCCTAGTGTTAGAATGTCGAAATATCTTGGAGCCTTATCCGAAAAATCATTGAGAATTGGAATTGAGCATTTCATGCATGGCCGCCAAATGCAAAGGTGTGAAACCATCTTTATTGACCCTCTCTACGAGGCTTTCATCAATCTCTAGCAGCATTTTTGTTATCTCGAGGTTGTTGGCATTGCACGCATGATGCAATGGTGTTGACAATTCTCCATCAGCATTCCAAGCTAGTTTTGGGAACTTCTCTAGCATTCTCCTTGCAAAATCTGATCATCGGTCCACCCACACCCTCGAGTCATATGAGCACATCATGTTGAATTTTTATTTATTAGCTACTAATATATAGGTTCAGTAATCAAGTTTGAAACCCTTTATTATAGTCAGACAAGTTTCTATGATTAATTAAATATTCAATTATTTTTCTCCTTTTCATGTTCGAATATATATTTTATAGTATACGACGGTTAAAATTTGTTTTGCCTTCGGAAAACCAGTGAATTTGACTTCCAATCAAACTTTATAAACCAAAAGACCAACCAAATTTGAGTTACGTCTAATTCTGACTTGACATCTATAAATCATTTTTTATAACACAAGTTGCCTATTCTTGACCAAGTTGCTTATTAATTATTATGTATAGTTTTATACCACTTTACCTGTAAAAAAAAACTAAAAATGAATAATTCAGCATTTTCCCGCTAAATAAGAATTTTATAGTTTTGGCAGAAAATATGATTTTACGGTTTTGGCGAAAAATGCAATTATGCAATTTTCTCGCTAAATTGTGATTTTATAGTTTTGGAAGAAAACTATGATTCTATGGTTTTGTCGGGAAAACATAATTATGCTAAAATCGTGTTTTTATAGTTTTTACAAGAAAATGTAATTTGCCTACCAAAATCGTAATTGTCGGTTTTATTGAAAGTTGATATTTGTGATTTTACAATTTTTAGAGATGTTAAAATATAAAATGAGAAAACTATAAAAGTATTAACATTATTTAATTTATTAAATAATTCTTTAATTTAATAGGGGTATTTTAGTAATTTAGAATTTTAAAATATAAAATGAGAAAACTATAAAAGCATTCAGATGCATCACATAAACTCATTTGAATGCATCTTATAAAATAGGCTTTTTTGGATGAGTTTGTCAAACGCATCTCCATCCAACTTATCTGCAAAACTATACTTAGACGAACATCACTTTGCATCTACAGCTAGATGCATCAGTGAGATGAGGAAACAAACATGACCTATGAGTGGAAATCGGACAAATGTTTAAAATTGAAATTGTGATATAGATGCACGCCTACTAACCAAAAATGGTTTTGAAATCAAAATTTACAACTATAAGTGACTGAGGTGTTCTAGTTTTTCTCTTCTATCGACGAGGATGACAGTGCTAAACCAGGGTCGACCATACAAGAACGATAGACTAGTAGCCGACATAGACTGCGACATTTACAATATAGCAATCTTCATTTGTATCACCCATTTTTTCAACTAGAACGCCACTTGAACAAATCAATCCTCCATCCACCACCTCTACATTAACAATCTTCCCACCTCAAACAAAAAAGGAAGTAATGATTGTGATAACATGGTAGATAAAGCTGACTCCAAGACTAAGTAATTAGATGTATTCCCACAACACTATACATGATCAAATAAGGCAATGCTAATCATTCTTAATCCAACTTCAAAGTAAGTTATATCTAGTACAAGCCAAAATTTCAACTCCAATTTTCCACAACAATACTTGAAACAAAGAACTCAAGTTTCTTTTGGAAAGACAACAACTTTGTTTAGAAACTCTATGATAGAAGAGGTTACTTGTGGAACTTCCTATGGGAAGATATTCTTACCTTCTCCAAATCCAGCTGTTGATGAAGAGAATGAGGCACTCCAAGCTTAATCTGCAACTTCATTACTCCAAATGAAACTCAAGGAATCGAACCTTCGACATATTCAACGCCACCAAGTCAAGTTAAAAGTCAACAGTTTCCAAAGAAACCATTTGGATTATGTTCAAAATTCCTTTCATAGTTGAGCAAAGAGACTGTTTCAGAACAATCTTACAAGGCGGAGAGTTTTGGTACCTCTTCTAAAAGCAGGAATCGAATTCGAAGAAATTGCATTCTTACAAGCCTTCATAGCCGTAGATGTCAAGTCTTGCCAGTTTCGAGTTTTTTAAACATTTTCAAGATTCAGTCTCACGACTCTCACATCAGTGTATGATCGATTCAAGACGCAAAATTTTGAGAGTAGATTTGATCGTACTCGTGCAGATCGTAAACCCACACCCATCTCAACGAACAATAGCTTCATCGTATTGTTGGGAACACCGCTGGAAATTGTCTCCGCCGTCGTCATCATGGCGTTTCTTGCAGTGACTTTGATCGTACGTGAGATATGAGTAAACTGGTGGAGAGAGAGTTGCTTATTACAGGAAAAGAGGGAAAGTGGCTGCGAAGAAGAGGTTCTCAAATACAACGGAGATTGACAGATACGATGCTCGGAGCAGATAACAATCGAACCAGAAGTCAAGGAAATAGACATTGAACTAGTTGCCTGATTAATTTCTCTATGCTAAATATCTGGGACAAATTTGAAAGAAATGAAAAATAGAGGTGTTGTTTTCAAAACTCAAATTTGAGACGAAACAACTTCGTTTTGGAAAAAGATATAGTATTTTTTATTTGAAATTGCGGTTTACAAAAACAAACCGAAACCACGCTAAACAACACGGTATTGATAAATCATGTATTAGCACATGTGATTCGAAATGTACGTTTGAATTTTGTGTAGAGTTTTAAGTTTTAACGGACAAAAATATCTTGATTAGGGGGGGAAAATCTCATTTTCAATTTTGAATCCAAATGGTTTAACGGAATAAACAAGGGCATTTTCCGTAGTTACATATTAATTGGCTTAACCACTACAAACAAATACAAAGCTTTTTCTTTTTCTCTTTGCAAAATATTCATTTCATTCACTTCAAAATTCTCTTCCGATTATTCCAGAACAGAAGCGTGTGATTAAATCTGGGTCTGTTGCTTCGATCGTTGAACACAAACGCACAAATCTCTCAGGTATAAACCCTATTCTTAGCGATCTAGAAGAATCAGTGTGATGATGATCT
>Ga0041059_1000759_pt1 | contig 25219 bp, 17 predicted proteins | sample AraColnosormetaG_FD_56232 | JGI IMG/M metagenome (GOLD analysis project Ga0041059, IMG submission 56232) | Arabidopsis roots microbial communities from North Carolina, USA - Col MF nosort | ecosystem: Host-associated > Plants > Roots > Unclassified | place: USA: North Carolina | collected... | reverse complement strand
ACGCCTTGTCTTTTTTTTTTTTCTTTCTTTCTTTTCTTTTAATTTCTAATATAATTTATTTTATTTTATTTTAACGAATTAACGAATTCATTAGCATTCTTAGTTCACGCGAATGATGCGCGTGAAAAACACGCTCATATACCCTATCCGTACGATGGAGACAAACATATGTCCCGATCGGATCGTGATGATTACGCTCCCAGTCCTATGTGTTGCGGATTGAGTTAAGTCATTTTAGATTTTAATTACTGATTAACAAAGATCTTGACACGTTAATTTTTCTTTTATTTACAGAATGAAGTCCATATTTCTACATACGGTATGATTTTTTTTACATACAATCGTATTTTAATGAGACTAATTATGACATGGTTTTTTTTAGGGGAATACATAAAAGATTCGTAATAAGAATCTAATTATTTATTGTTCGTGGTATTTATTATAGTCACGTCTTTCTTGATACATACATAGCTTTGCAGATTCTGTGGTCCAATGTACATAAATTGAAAGCAAAAATTCGTTTTTATTTTATTTTTTCTATAAATAGTTTGATTTTTTTTTATGTATTCTATAAAGATCTCTTTAAAAGAGAGATTATTTAATTCGAACCTGTCTCGCTTCTTTATATGTTAAAATTCGGATTCGAGGCAAGAAAAAAAAGGCGATTAGCAGATTAAATATTTATGTATTTCTTGCCTTTACAATAAAAATTAAATTATCCAAAAAGGATGTTTAAAACTTTAACAACAACATTAGTGGTCAAAATACCTTCTTTTGAGTTTCGTTATAATACAAAAATGAAAGATTGAACAAAACAACAAAGGATATTATTCAAATGAAAGAAGTGAAAACGAAAGAAAGAACAAATCAAATTAATACTTTCTCCGTTTTACAATATAAATTGTTTTAGATAAAAGCACGCAGATTAAGAATATTTACTATTAAAAAGTTCAACCAATCATAAAAGATACTGCATATTAATATATATAATCATAAAGTAATAAAATAATATATAATTTACATAGAAACTTGAAAACAATTTATATTGTGAAACAAAAAATTGGTCCAAAATAATTTATATTATGAAACAGAGGGAGTACTATTTATGTTAAAATCTGAATATTATTAGTACTCCATGTTAGTTATTGGAAAAGAAAGAGAAACACACAAGTAATATTTTGGATGTTATTTGTATTGAATGCATGATCAAGAGTCAAGACAGACATATAAAGATAAGATATAAGTAAATCACGAGAGGGAAAGATGTGAAAGAAGCCATTGGTAACAAGCGAAACGAAGCCTGAATCTGAGAGAGATTACTACAAAGTTTAATAGCGACTTCTCATTTCCACCTTTCACATCTTATTTTTCATTTCCTTCTTGTAATTTGTCCCCACCTCTCTGCATTTCCTTCTTTATCTTTATCTGAATTCAAACCATGGTCGCCGTTGTAAACCAGTAACTTTTGTAAGTAAAATTGATAGTCCCATGTAAAAAAGTCACTATGGGTGGGAGATATGATGGTTACAGAAAATACGGTAATAAAAAAAAAGAGAGGAGAGTTAAAATTTTGTAGCCTCTCGAGAACCAGAATTTTTGACATTATTTTCTAAAACTTAGCATCCAATCAAATAATCGACTTTAAAGTAAATGTGTAATTGAAGAAAAAGAGAGAGAGTAAAAATGGTACTAATAAACCTCCCGGCACTATATGAACGTACTAATTATTACATAATCTGACGTAAGTACTTAATCATGATTTATATAAATGTTGTATGGAATTTAAATTTATAATTAAAAAGCCGTGTCAGGATCTATCAAAAAAATAACCGAAACATGGATTAGCAATTGATCATAAGATCTGGAGTCAAACATGGAAAGAGTTGTACTACTGTTTGGTTTAAGCATTATCATTGTGTTTTCGGTTGGAGAAAAAGGAACAAACCCCATTTAAATGTGGCACTTTCTTTTCTAAGTGTTTTTGTAATAATACTGTCGTAAAAAAAAAAGAAAAAAAAAAGTAATAATACTCAATTTTTTTCCTATTTATTTATTCGATTTATACGTTTTGGCCCATAAAACTTAGATATGGGCTTTTCATTAATATTCGGATCCAAAAAAATATTGTTATTATGGGCTTTTAAGTAAAAGCAAGTTAATAATTTTAATTTGATACACAAGACGGTCCAATGAAAAAGGTCAGATATTATCATTATCTATTATGATGCTATTTTTTCCCTACATTATCATCAAATTGGTAGATAAGGTGCATTAATGTTCATCAATATATATTAAATGAAAGATATATTATGCCATCAAACATTTAAGAACCAACAAAAACATATTAAAAACCAAGCATATGCGTAATGCGTAGATTCTTTCAACTGGTGGGGAATTAATTTAAATCTGTCTCAAACGTAACTGCTATTAATCTTTTTCAAACTTTAAATCTAATACTACTAAAAAAACAATTAATAGTAGTCATTAGCATACGAAAACAAAAGTTAAGTAGTGTCTTGAGAACGTGAAGTTTGACCGTTGAACACGAGAAGTAATGATGGTCGCAGAAGAAGAGCGTGACGAGAGGTTATAAATAAAGAGCAAAAAAACAAAAAAGTTAACAAAGTCGAAGTAATCAACGATCACGATTAGCTCAACACTTATTTTAAGATCTGACGGTTGAAAAGAAAGTGAATAAAGCGCGTGCGAGTCTGAGTTGGGTCGAGCGTGTCGACTACGATTATGACACGTGTTCCCTTATTTGACGGGATGAGCCGTTACTGTGTGTACTTTATAATTCCTCAAACCAAAAAAACAACAAAAAATAAAATAAAGGGAAAAAAAAAAAATTGGAGAGGAAGAGAAAGGAGGAAATCGAAACCATTCGGTTGGTGATGGGCCAAGCGCCGTCGTCTACGGCGGAATCGAACGGACGAGAGTTAGATTTGAGGTTATGGTCTCCGGTGATTGTTGCTGGAGGTGAATCGATGGCTGTGGGGAATGTTGTGGATCGGGATTTCACCGGAGATCTGCCGGATGAGTGTTTAGCTCATGTGTTTCAGTTTCTTGGAGCTGGAGATCGGAAGCGATGCTCTCTTGTTTGTAAACGGTGGTTGCTCGTCGACGGTCAGAGTCGTCATCGGTTATCTCTAGATGCTAAGGATGAGATCTCCTCTTTCCTTACCTCTATGTTCAATCGATTCGATTCGGTGACGAAGCTTGCTCTCCGATGTGATCGGAAGTCTGTTAGCTTGAGCGATGAAGCTTTGGCTATGATCTCTGTTCGTTGTTTGAATCTGACTCGTGTTAAGCTTCGTGGTTGTCGCGAGATTACGGATCTGGGAATGGAAGACTTCGCTAAGAATTGTAAAAATCTTAAGAAGCTATCTGTTGGATCTTGCAATTTCGGAGCTAAAGGCGTGAACGCGATGCTCGAACATTGTAAGCTTCTGGAGGAATTGTCGGTGAAGCGACTTCGAGGAATTCATGAAGCAGCTGAGTTGATTCACCTACCTGATGATGCTTCATCTTCTTCGCTCAGGTCTATTTGCTTGAAGGAGCTCGTTAATGGCCAGGTATTTGAACCGTTGCTTGCTACTACAAGAACACTGAAAACACTGAAAATCATTCGTTGTTTGGGTGATTGGGATAAAGTTCTTCAGATGATTGCAAATGGTAAGAGTTCTTTAAGTGAAATTCACTTAGAGAGGCTCCAAGTTAGTGACATTGGGCTATCTGCGATATCTAAATGCTCAAATGTTGAGACATTGCATATAGTGAAAACTCCAGAATGTTCAAACTTTGGTCTGATTTATGTAGCTGAGAGATGTAAGCTGCTGAGGAAGCTTCATATTGATGGTTGGAGGACTAATAGGATAGGTGATGAAGGTTTACTTTCTGTAGCCAAACACTGTTTAAACTTGCAAGAACTTGTGCTGATTGGTGTTAATGCAACACATATGAGTTTAGCAGCCATTGCTTCAAACTGTGAGAAACTCGAACGGTTAGCACTTTGCGGAAGTGGAACAATAGGCGATACAGAGATTGCTTGCATCGCTAGGAAATGTGGAGCATTGAGGAAATTCTGTATTAAAGGATGTCCTGTTTCGGATCGAGGGATTGAGGCGCTCGCTGTTGGTTGTCCTAATCTGGTTAAATTGAAGGTGAAGAAATGTAAAGTTGTGACTGGAGAGATTGGAGATTGGCTGCGTGAACAAAGGAGGACACTAGTGGTGAGTATGGATGGTGATGAAACCGAAGCAGTGGTGGTGGTGGATGGTGAGGTTGAAACCGTTGTGGAGGAGCCAAGGGTGGCTCAAGCAGGTGGAATTGTGGCAGAGATTGGTTCAAGTAATGGTGGTGGAGGAAGTAGATTAGCGATGATTAGGTCAAAGTTAGGGTTTCTTGCTGGAAGAAACTTGGTAACTTGCACATTCAGAAGATGGTCTCACAATGATAATGCTAGTAGTTCTACTTGATCAGCTATAACTATGAAAGCGGTAATTGTCAAAAAAAAAATCTTTTTAAGAGAAATTTCTATCTGTATTTTGTAATCCTCGTTCGTTTTCATGTGTGCAAGACTTGTTGATTAGAAAAGTCATTACAATGGAGACCATTTATTGTATTGACTATTGATTTGGTGTCATATTTGTTTTCTCTGTTTGGAATCTCAACATTAGTCATTTGATGGGAATGAATTGTCATTTTTTTTTACTTATAGTTACAATGTAGCTGTGTTGGTAAGGTTTGCAAAGGTTTTGTTTCTTAAGAAACTATTTTGGTAAAAATGATTTTGAAGACAAGTTTAAACGGTCCAAACAGTCTCTGTTTTATCCATTCAAAGGTTCTAAACCATTATGTCATACACTCTTTGTTTCAAACGTTATTAAAAATGAGTTAAAACTGTGAAATCTATATTACGTGAAAATATTGTCAAATTTCAAACACTACAAAGTTTACGGACCAATTAAAGACGGGATACCGAGGCGCGATTAGTTTTCAACGTTTTTAAATTTAACAATTAAACTATTTTTTTAAAAGTAATAGTGAAATTAATTTAAGTTAAAAATTATTAATTATTTTCTTAAAGTTCTAAGTTTAAAACCTTTTAGTGAAAATTATTATTATTTAAAAAAATGAGTTTAAGTGTCAAATCTTATATTACGAGAAAACATTGCCTAACTCCGAACACCGCAAAACTTACAGAACAATTAAGGATGGGAAGCCTAGGCGCGATTAGTTTCCAACGTTTTTAAATTTTAACATTTGAACTAATTTTAAAAGTAATAATGAAATTAACATGGTTTTAGTTAAAACTAAATAATTATTTTCTTAAAGTTTTTAGTGAAAATCATTATTATTTTTTTAAATGAGTTTAAGTGTCAAATCTATATTACGTGAAAACATTGCCAAACTTCGAACACCGCAAGACTTACGGACCAATTAAGGACGGGATGCCTAGGCGCGGTTAGTTTCCGACGTTTTTAAATTTTAACACTTGAACTAATTTTTAAAAGTAATAATGAAATTAACATGGTCTTAGTTCAAAATTATTAATTATGTACTTAAAGTTTAAGTTTTATTTTTTTTTGTGATTTTTATTTTATTTTTTAAAATGAGTTTAAGTGTCAAATCTATATTACGTGAAAATATTGCCAAACTTCAAATACTGTAAGACTTACAAACCAAATAAAGGACGGGATGCCCAGACGCGGTTAGTTTCCGACGTTTTTAAATTTAAACACTTGAACTAATTTTTAAAAGTAATAATGAAATTAACATGGTCTTAGTTCAAAATTATTAATTATGTAGTTAAAGTTTAAGTTTTAATTTTTTTTTGTGATTTTTTATTTTATTTTTTAAAATGAGTTTAAGTGTCAAAACTATATTACGTGAAAATATTTCCAAACTTTAAATACTGTAAGACTTACAAACCAAATAAAGGATGAGATGCATATTAAACTAATTTTTAATAGTAATAGTGAAATTAAGATGATTTTAGTTAAAAATTATTAACTATTTTCTTTAAGTTGAAGTTTTAATTATTTTTTTAGTGAAAATCATTATTATTTCTTCAAAATGAGTTTAAGTGTCAAATCAATATTACGTGAAAACATTGCCGAACTTCGAACACCGCATGACTTACGGACCAATTAAGGACGGGATGCCTAGGCACGGTTAATTTCCGACGTTTTAAAAATTTAACACTTAAACTAATTTTTAATAAATAATAATGAAATTAACATGGTTTTATATAGTAAGTTTTATTTCTCTAAATGTATTAGTGAAAGATTTAAACTATTTAATTATAGTTTTACTAAAAAGATTTTTTAAAAAAAGAATGAATAAAGAAATACCTGGTTGGATTTGGTAGCAAAGAAAGGGCCCATATAAAAAAGCCCACCAGCGTGAGCCCACCTTGCGTCGTTGTTGGAAACTCGTCTGAAATTCTCCGTCTTCTTCATTCGTAATCTGAGAAGCTTCTTTGTCTTTGATGATTGGTTTCTTCCTCCAGCATCGTCGTCAATGGAAACGAGAATCCTTTGATCTCTCCTCTCAGTCGTCTCTCTCTGTCGCCATCTCCGCCGTCGGGCTATGGTCGTCGTCAATGGAAACGAGAATTCGAAGCCCACCGTGTCGTACTCTGAGAAGTTTCTTTTCGTCTTTGATCAAAAGTTGATCGTCTCTCATCTCTTTGTCTCTCGTAGTTGGATTCTTTGATTGGGGGTTTTCTTTCTCGTAGATGGATTCTTTGATTGGGATTTCTTCCTCATGTTAGAAGAAGAAGAAGAAGAAGAAGAAGAAGAAGAAGAAGAAGAAGAAGAGCGTGATATATATTTATAAGCAAACAAGGTTCTCTTGGGTTATTTCCTTTTTTCTTAAACAGAGTATCTTTGCTTCACTAAATGATGATTTGATATTAATCTACCCGTTGGGATTTTTCACTATTTCTAATAATAAGAGATCTAAATTAGATCCGATTTCCATTTACTAATTTCAATCTAACCAATAAGGAAATTTCGATTGGTTGTTTCCTTTTTTCGATGACTTTGGTTTGTTTTCCATTCGTTGATATAACGTTTACAAAGACTCATCTTTTTTTTGCTCACAAAATTTAATATCAAAAGATAAGGAGAACTTGGTGAATGATGACCAATTAATAAGGTGGAGATTTTTCAACTCCATTACTAGTTTTATTCTAATTGGTTTGTATACAAAACAGATATGTTGTGGTGGTTACTTCAAGCAATCTTGGTTTGTGGAGCAGAAGCCAGATTCTACAGGACACTTCGTTGATATCATCAGGCTACCAATGCTGGCAAAAGTGTTTTTGGTAAAACTGATAATGCAGTGCAAGGATTGGCATTGCTTCTTCTTATATGAGAGATTCTGTGAGCGTGTGTGGCATTTGATGTATCATGTTGTTAAGAGTGTTTTTGTTTGGTTATGTTCTTTTGTTGGTCTATATGTAAATCACAAAAAGAAACAGATACATAGTTACAACTTGTACAAGTAAGCAACAGAAACAACAATTAATGAGGAGGTCATCGAATGCATCGATACCTTGAACACATAAATTTTTAGGAACATATGATGAGATCTCAGCCAAAAGGGGTTTCAATACACTCTAAAATATCATACATTACAAATTTTACTTAATATTGAACCAACAAAATAAACATTTCAGAATTGAGAAAAAATAGTAAAGACATAGATTTTGTTCTAGATGAATCAGAGATAAATACACTAGGAGTGGTCTCAAAGACTTCTTCAATGTGTTAAACGGACCAATGAGGAGGCTTATATTAGCAATAAACCTTCAAACCAAAAACATTAGTAAAATTAAAAATCTGAAATTTTATCAAACAAAGTAAGATTAAATAGGAGGACAAAACAGTAATTAAAACATAAGCTTCCCGAACTAAAATTATTAAACAAGAAATAAAAAAGAATAAAACCCTAAATTTCGATTGTCCGTCTTCCCCAACTCTCCTTTCTCCAACTCGCCGCCTCTTTCAACTCACAGAACCACCGTCCGTCAAAAAAACTCTTGGTAATGGAGCATAAACTAGCCACTGCTGAGAAAAAAGTAAGTCTCTTTCGTTATCGTACCACACTAGATATTTCTCAGCTAAAAAACTCTCATTCTCTTCAAATTCTGACTTTGGTGAATTCTAATTTGTCATGGGATTTTGATTTTAGTTGCTAGTAGACCTAGTCAAGCTAGTACAGAAACGAGGTTTGGAAGGCGAGAACGGAGGATGGAAGGAATTTCTAAATGTTTACGACAAAAAATTAGGATCGAGTTTGAGTGATCCTGCGAGACGTTCCAATGATGTTTTGGTTGCTTTTCTTTTGACATTTAAAAAGAAAGAAGATTTGCAGGTAACTATCACAACTTAACACTTACAATGACAACTTATTATTCTTAGTTCTTACCATTTTATTCTTGCTTCAGCTAATAGCTAGGGTTATGCAATGTGGTGCTAATCGTGAACTAATTGAGAAATTCAAGCAAGAGACTCCGGATAAAGAGACTCCTGAGCAGGTGGAGAACATTTTTCAGGATTTCTAATTATAAAAGGTTTTGGTTGTTTTAAGCAAATTGGTTCATAACTATGTTGTTGGCAGTGCAGAGGCTAGTTCGATTGACTATTACTCATGACGATTATCCTGGAAACTATACGTTCCCTTCCTACGCTGAGGTTTGTGTTTCTGTCAAATTGATATTAGCTTTTCCCTCTCTTGCTCCTGCATATGAGATTATCAAAAACTTTTTCTGTATTGCTAAACAGGATTGGTATGTAACTGAGCTTGGAAAGAAGAAGTCGAAAGTGATTAAATCTACTAGAATGCTTTCTATTGATTGTGAGATGGTTACCTGTGAAGATGGGAGCCAGGCTTTAGTTAGAGTTGGCGCTGTGGACCGTGACTTAAAGGTCTGTAGCTCTAGACCATTCAATCTGATGTTCATCTGTGATCGGGCATTGTAACCATGTTGTTTTTATCTGATGTTCTTCAATTAGGTGGTTCTTGACAAATTTGTGAAACCGGACAAACCAGTTATTGACTATAAGACGGATATTACTGGAGTTACTGCTGAGGATCTTGAGAGAGCTACTCTTTCTGTTGCAGATATTCAAAAAAAATTGCGTAGGTTTCTTTCTGTGGGAACTATTTTGGTAGGTCATGGTTTGCATAATGATCTTCAAGGTTAGCAAAAAGCTGTAATTCGTCTTTATGTGTTTTGAGATATTATTAAATTTCGATTGTGCTTACGACTTACTTTGATCACAGTGTTGAGGATAGATCATGCGAGAGTAATAGATACTTCATATGTATTTGAGTTTGTCGATGCACCAAAGACTCAAAGACCTTCTTTGAATAATCTATGCAAGGCAAGCATGCTTTGCTTTTATTATTCTCTGCTCGTTGTGAAATTCAGAATCCTGAATATGTATATGATTGATAAATCATTTTGTGTATTTCTTGTTTCTCCAGTCTGTTTTAGGTCAAGAAGTGCGAATGGACGGTGCTGCTCACAATTGTGTTCATGACGCAGCAGCTGCCATGAAACTTGTACTTGCTGCTGTAGAAAAAGGAGCAGCCACTTTAATTCAACCAACTGAAGAAGTAAGGCAAATTTTTACAATTCATACTAAGTTCCAAAAACAATGTGTATATATATTTATAGTCTTCTGAAACCTATACAAAATTATCTGCAAATCAATATTAGATGATGGTGGCTGAAAAGAGAAGACAGGAGGCAAGACAGGAGGCTGGTAAGGCACAGCTCTTCCTTCATAAAATCCCTCACGATGTTCCATCTGAAGAGTTACATGGAGTTCTTAGCGGGAATTTCACACTTGTTGTTAAGGTAGTATTATAAATGCGAACTTATAATACGAACATTATAATCTGTTATACTCTCTTTTATCTCTCTCACGGTGATCATGTGTTTGTGATTTGTTTTTGGGCAGCCACCAAAAACAGGAGGTTATTCTACTGCAGTCGTTGATTTTAGTAGTCCGGAAGAAGCAAATGAAGCATTTGAAAATGTTGAAGGAGACGTAGCTAAGGTATTTAGGATCATCTCTCTGGTTATTTCAGGATCTGAATCTATCTTAAAAAAATAGATATAACAAGTTTCTATTGTCTTTTTCTTTCAGGATAAATCGGGTTTGCCACAAAAAAAGGCTGTGTTGAAGCTGAGTTCTGGATTAGCAGTTAGTTTATTCGTTCGTAAAATGGTTCAAGATGATTCTCCGTGTGAAATCTCTACCTCCGAGAGAGCTCGTGCAGAGGAGAACAATGTGAGTTCTAAGAGACAGAAGACGGAAGATGAAACTGAGGAGACCAAAGAAGCAACTGTAAACCAAAGAGAGGCTGATAAGACAAAGCTTTTCCTTCATAAAATCCCACACGATGTTCCATCTCAAGAGTTACATGGAGTTCTTAACGGGGATTTCACACTCGATGTTAAGGTAATATTAGATATCGAACATTCTAATCTTTATACTCTCTTTTTTCTCTATCACGAGGTTCATGTGTTTGTGATTTGTTTTTGGGCAGCCACCAAAAAGAAAAGGAGGTTACTACAATGCAGTCGTTGATTTTAATAGTCCAGAAGAAGCAAATGAAGCATTTGAAAATGTGGAAGGAGACGTAGTTAAGGTATTTAGGATCATCTCTCTGGTTTTTATCAGGATCTGAAACTATCGTTAGAAAATTTGATATAACAAGTTTCTGTTGTCTTTTTCTTGCAGGATAAGACGGGTTTGCCACAAAAAATGGTTGTATTCAAGCTGAGTTCTGGATCAGGAGTTAGTTTATATGTTCGTAAAATGGTTCATGATGATTCTCCGGGTGAAATCTCTACAACCAAGAGAGCTCGAACAGAGGAGAGCAATATGAGTTCTAAGAGACAGAAGACAGAAGATGAATCTGAGGAGACCAAAGAAGCAAATGCAAAGCAAAGAGAGGCTGATAAGACAAAGCTCCTCCTTCATAAAATCCCTCTCAATGTCCCGTCTCAAGAGTTAAAAGTAGTTATTACCGGGCAGTTCACACTTGAAGTTATGGTAATATCATAAATCCAAACATCCTAATCTTTATACTCATTTTTTTTTTCTCTCTCGCGAGGATCATGTTTTTGTGATTTGTTTTTGGGCAGCCACCCAAAAGAAAAGGACGTTATTACAATGCAGTTGTTACTTTTAATAGTCCAGAAGAAGCAAATAAAGCATTTGAAAAAGTTAAAGGAGAAGCAGTTAAGGTATTTAGAATCATCTCTGTGGTCATTTCAGGACCTGAAACTATCTAAAGAAAATCGATATAATAAGCATCTGTTGTCTTTTTCTTTCAGGAGAAAGGTGGTTTGGCACAAAAAATGGTTGCGTTTAAGCTGAGTTCAGGATCAGGAGCTTGTTTATACGTTCGTAAAATGGTTCAAGATGAATCTGAGGAGACCAAAGAGGCAAATGCAAACCATTGTGAGGATGATCATTTAAAAGAAATGGAAGAACTGAAGGAAAAACTCAAAGCTATGGAGTTCGCAATCAGCTGCGAAGGTCATTCAAAAGAAATTGAAGAACTGAAGCAGAAGCTCAATGCCAAGGAACATCAGATACAGGCTCAGGATAAGATTATAGCCAACCTCAAAATGAAACTGGAGAAGAAACAGTCAAAGTCTCGGTCATGATTTAACAGAAATCAACCATGGCTCAAGTTAGGGAGTTCACTGCACCTGTTTTTGTTGTCTGAAATTTTTGCTGTTTTAAGGTTAAGAGAAGTCAGGAGACTATGTTGTCTTCCAAGTTTTGTTTTAGAGCTAAGTATCGATTTGAAGAACTTAAAACATCTCATATGATTTTTGTACTGTATACAATGAAGCTAATGCACACAAAACAATTTTCCGATATTTACGGTGAAAAAGAATATGAAATGAAACTCGATCTATCTATAGAAGCTTCTTCAGCTAGTTGCTGACACTTTGACACCATCGAAAGCTTTAGGTTCTTGTTTCTCCTTATAGCTCTTGCTCTTCGACACTCTTGGCTTAGAGTTGCTTTTTGCCTCTTTGATCGCCGCCGCTGGGAGCTCTGAGGAAGAGTCTGGCCAGGGTGTCCGCTTTGATGGCACTGTGATTTCTAAAGGTGACTTTATGATCCAGCTGCGTTCATACAATACAAGTTAGAAGACTGCAACTCAGCAAGTGATAATGTGATGAGAAATTTGCTTTCCATCAGAGAGAATGATTAAAGAAAACTAACCCAGGTGGGAATTTGCTATCAGCTCGAGCTTCAACTCGAAGCCACCAAAGCAAGACACGACGGCCACAGCTTCCAAGTGGCTCCACCATGGAAGGATCCTTCACCAAAGACAAAGGACTCTCAATTTCCGCATAACCATCATCCAACAAGCTGAGATCTTTAACCCATGCTGGTTTATCATCTAAAGATTCCTTCCAGAGCAATCTAGAATTCAACACAAACCCTGACCATTCCATCTTACTAGGCATCACAGGCGCTTTCTCATCGATATACACTGCAGTCTTCTTGGCATAAGGCTGTGTGTTGAAAATGTGCCAACCCACTAATTTCTCAGAGGAATTACAACTAGGACCTTGGATTGGCATTGAAGGTTTCTCTTTGTTCTTCCCTTGTTCATTCTTCAAGATCGATGATAATTCATCTGCATTACCAGAATGAGCAAGTATACCAACAGATAGAGCACCAAACCATTTCACAGTTTGAATCTCATCAAAAAGCTCCATACTATGCATATTGCTATCATCAGCAAACATAACAATCCCATCTAACTTCTTCTCTCTCACAACTCTGATGAGCAAACATCAACACAAGAACAATAAATTTCAAGTCAAATAAGAATCAATCAATCAAAACAGCAAAACAAAATGTGAATCAAAGATTTAACCTCAAGGCGTGAAGTCTCATTTTGGTCTCCAATTTGTGACGATCTTCCCATGTATTAGGCATTTTCTGATCGAATCCTAAGTGAATCGTCTTTAATCCTGATTTTGCGATAAACGAAGCAGTCTCGTTAGTGATTCCACCAGCTTCCACAACGATCCAAACCAAATCGTACGGAACAAGCATAAGCGAGTGCATAACTCCGGTCAAATGAAGCGCCTGAAAAGTCCGTACATAAGTCGGCGTCACCACAATCACAGTCCTAGGGCTCCTCACACCGTACATCGATTTCTGCTCTTTCTGTACTCTCACAAGCAACTGATGAGCTCTCAATACCTCAATCGGATTCGGGTGAGGCCATGGACGGATCCGGATCCCGTGTCTTCCAACCACCACTCGAGAGTTCTTCTTCACCGTGCTGTTAGTCGCTGTTTCCAGAGGTTTTAGCCGGAGAAGCTGGCTTACACCGCCGTTTCCGGCAAAGAGAAATGGCGTTGTGTATAGATTGGTGACGGAAGTCGAGAAAAGGAAGAAGAGTACTAAATGGCTGAATCGGAACCCTAGAATCAAGCTGATCAAGCAGCAGAGACCATGAATCACGAACCAAAACACAGACGACGGAGATTTGCCATCGAATGATGGATCCAACGACGGCGATGATCTGAAACTACTTCCTCGACGGTTCCAATAGCTCAATCGAAACACAGAGAGCTTCATCGTCTTCTTCTTCTTCCTTCTTCTCAACAGTGAGCGAACGAAACCATAAAAGAGGGAAAAAAATGTCTGTTAAGATAAATTAATTACTTAACAATTACGGTTTAATAAATAATTTAATATGGTTACCACCCTTCTGCTGGTACAACGGACATATTGGAAATCGAAAAGAAATAGCGTTAGGAGTTACACGTGGCGAGATATTAGTGAGAGGTTGAGGCGTTTATTATGTCGTGAATTTGGACTGGAGTGATGATTAAGGAGGAGATTTGGGTAAAGCACGTGTATAATAGAGTAAGACGTGACATTAACTAATGATTGGTGCTTATTTACGTCAGCAGTCAACGCAAGAATAATAGTCGTACGATTTGGGTTACCATCTTCTCTTTATTTCTAAGCAAAGGCTTTAATAAGCAAGCACACAACTTTATACAAATGCATATAAAGCCCATCCTTTAACTTAAATACATTAAGCCCACTAAAGCCCAAAAACTGTCAAGGAAAATTACAAAACTTTGAAGCGACTCACTTCGACCCCTAATTTATGGCGGCGGCGATGATTTCGTCTTCCGTCGTCAGCTCATGAAACTAAATCTCTCGAATCTCAGATTTCTACGTACCCGAAAATCGTTAATCTCCCAGACGCGAGCAATGACTCAAAATCCGGATCCAAAACCTGATCCATCGCAGGTTCTAGACGATATCCTCTGTTCGGAGCAGCGTGATGGGCAGATTGAGGAAACAGTCGACACAGCGCCGGCGAGCTTGGGCTCTCCAAGTCGGGTCTTAAGCATTGATACTAGAGTAGAGAGAGCTTGGGCACACTGGAAAAAACTGGGTAGACCCAAGTATATCGTTGCTCCAATGGTTGATAACTCTGAGCTTCCGTTTAGATTGCTCTGCCAGAAATACGGAGCTCAGGCTGCTTATACTCCGATGTTGCATTCTAGGATCTTCACCGAGACTGAGAAGTATAGAAATCAGGAGTTCACCACCTGTAAGGTAAGATTTCATTTGATTTTGGCGTTTCTCAGAGATTTATCAGTTTTGAATTTAAGGTTTTGATTAGATTTTGAAATTGTAGGAGGACAGGCCATTGTTTGTGCAGTTCTGTGCTAATGATCCTGATACGTTATTGGAAGCTGCAAAGAGAGTCGAACCTTACTGCGACTATGTTGATATCAATTTAGGGTAAGTACATTTCCCTCTTTTCACATCTTGTATGTTAGGGTTCTTCAATTAAGATCGAACCTTTATGACTTCACTGTTTTAAGTTCGTGAACTCTGATAACTAAGATAGAATGCAATGATTTGAGTTCCAAGTTTCTGGGAACGATAGAGTTCAATGAGCTTTAGTAGTTTGACACATGGGCTATAATATTCATATTAAATCATAGTTTGGATTTAGTGATTTGGGTACCGAATGAGCACAGTGACCGCTTGTAATTTGGTGATTGAGTAAGAATGTTTGGGGGATTTTGGTTTCAGGTGTCCTCAGCGTATAGCGAGGCGAGGAAATTATGGTGCATTCTTGATGGATAATCTTCCTTTGGTGAAATCACTTGTTGAAAAGTTAGCTCAGAACCTCAATGTTCCTGTCTCCTGTAAAATCCGGATCTTCCCGAACCTGGAAGATACACTCAAGTACGCCAAGATGCTAGAAGATGCTGGTTGCTCGCTCCTAGCTGTTCACGGGCGAACAAGAGATGAGAAAGACGGGAAGAAATTTAGAGCTGATTGGAGCGCAATCAAGGAAGTGAAAAACGCTATGAGAATCCCTGTCTTAGCGAATGGGAATGTAAGATGCATCGAAGATGTCGATAACTGCATCAAAGAGACGGGTGTTGAAGGTGTTCTCTCTGCGGAGACGCTTCTTGAAAACCCGGCGGCCTTTGCTGGGTTTAGAACAGCTGAATGGGCAAAAGATAACGAAGAAGAGGGATTCGTCGATGGAGGGTTAGACCAGGGAGATTTAGTTGTTGAGTATTTAAAGCTGTGTGAGAAGCATCCGGTTCCATGGAGGATGATTCGATCTCACGTTCATAAGATGTTGGGAGAATGGTTTAGAATTCATCCACAAGTTAGAGAGCAACTTAATGCTCAAAACATATTGACGTTTGAGTTTCTATACGGACTTGTGGATCAGCTAAGAGAGCTTGGAGGAAGAGTTCCACTCTACAAGAAAAAGAAGATAGATACTCTGACTCCACAAGACTCTCCACAAAGGGTTTAGAGAGTTGAAACTATACGTTCTTGATTCATTGGGTTTTATCATTTATGTTGTAACACCAAATCATCAGTATCCAAATACTATAGTGGTATTTTAAACGAATTGTTGTACCTCGAAGAGATATTTTGAAATTTTAATTGATCTGATTGAATTTTCACATAGTTTAAAAAGCAGGAAAAAATATTTAAAGGTAGAAAAACGTATTATTTTACACAAACTCCTTCCGCGATTGACGGTGTCAATGACCACCGTCGTGTCGGTTGGTTTGACTCTCCACAGTCCACAAGATTTTAGCGCACATTTAACTCAAGCCGATGGAGAAGAAACAGAGCGTTTCTTCTTACGACCACGACAGAACTGCGTGCTGTTTTTATCCATCTTCTCCAACACGTAGTGCGCAAGCAGATCATTAGATTCCACAAGATTCTCCCGGCAAAGAAACTCATCCCCACAAAGTCTCTCAACATCTCTGTAATAATCATGAACAAACACATGCGTCTTCGGATTCCCGCCTTTTTTACTCCGAGCAAGAACCGCCGCCGTGAAAATCGACGACATCCTCCCCGGTACATCTCCACCGTCGCCACGTGGTCCATCAACTAAGATCACATCCCAATCAACATCGTATACATGATTCGGCAAATCATTGAGTCCTAATTTACAATCTGAAAAGAGAAGATTCTGCACTGGACGACACTCGTTCCTCGCCGCTTCTTTAACCGCCGACACAAGCTCACGCGCCTCACGAGCTTTGGTCGTGTACTGAACATCGAAGACTTCGATCTCCGGGTGGATTTCTTCGAAGTAAGCAGCGTAGTAACGATTCTCTTCGATGAAAACTGTACGCCCGTTGTGGTTTAGCGATTTCCAGAGAAGGGTTTCGTGTGTAAGACCGAAGACTAAGAGATTACACGGCGGAGAGCAGCGGCGGAGGACGTCGGAGATTGATTTCATCTCTCCGTATGACATGTGGTAGCTGTCGTTTGATCTTGAAGCGTAGTGAAGCATTGCATTGATGGCTGTTGTTGGTAACTGAGAGATGGTAGCGGTGGTGACGGCAGAATTGACGGCGGAGGAGACGGTGGCGGAGTTGTTTTTAGAAGAGATGATGGAGTCGGTGGTGTAGAGAAGAGTTAGGAGAAAAGCGATTGTGAAGAAAGAAACGAAAGCGAGAAGCCATAGACGATTTGTGCTTGTTTGCTTTTGAATGTATGGATGAACAAGTATGAGTTTAGTGTTTGTGTTCCCTCCACTTTTCATTTTTGCTTTTCGCTCTGTTTTGGTCAGAGAAAGAAGACGAAGAGGATGACTCTGTTTTAAAAACAAAAGTGTTTTGGTTTTGAGAAGTATTAAAAAGGAAATATATGAACTCAAACCTATCAGAGACTGACGACGACGTCACAAATGTGGTAGAGGTATTATAATGTATAGTAGTATTTATTATATTCTAGAAGACTAATTTGCTCTGGAATCTTATTAATTATTTCCAAAATTTAGCTTCGTGTGGGAGATTTCTGAAGGCGACATCTCTCTAATACAACTTAGAAAATAACATTTATCTAACACGGATATTACCTAATTAACAAATCACCGTAAATCAAAATAAGCGTCTGGTAAATTTTAAAAGAGTGAAAGTGACAGATCTTAATCATGTACTTTTTGAGAGTAAAAAGTGTAAGGGTTAAAATGCTGTTGACTGGTTTTTACGGTTATAAATTGTGAACTATAAATCAATCAAGTCCTAAACTACAATCATACGTTTTGGAGTTAGTTGGGAAGAATACAAAAAAACAAAACACCAAATGTTTGTATTGGTTATAAAGTTTAATAAGAAAAGTGTAAAGAAAAGAGGGGAGGGTGTTTGGGATTAGAATAGAGGTGGTTGGTTGTACCGTATATGCATGGAGCTGGTGAAATGAAGAAGAGAGGGAAGAGAGGTGTCGGCGTTTTGGTTACTGCAAAGTGACACCATAACTAATTACAGGCCACAAGTCTTTGTCCCTTCTTCTTCTTCGTTGACTTCTTTCCTAAGGAATTATATTTAAAACTATGCATTACAATATTATTATTATTATCTTATACTAATATTAAACAATTAAAAACAAACATTATTTCATCTAAACTAGGAAAATATAAGTAGGTGATACAAAATTCGCCTAAACTAAGTTGATGGTATTAACCCAAACAGTTATGCTAGATAAAATTATGTACTTTTTATGTGATGAAACCAACTTCAAATGGTTTAAGTATTATAACGTCAAAATTATGTACTTCACATGGTGATGGACTCTGCTTTTGCCTCAAAAGGACTCTCTTACTGAAATCCACCTGATTTGGGCCCGTTGAACAAGGTCTATTTTTATTTGGGCTTTAGTGTGGTACATAACAGATTCCAGGTTTGATGCTAAAAGTCTCTATAGACCCTATGTACATTCTTATATCAGAGGATTAGCCATTTATATGCTGAAATAATTACATTTTAAAGTGACACACACATATTAGCCTCTAAAGAAAGAAATGGTGGGTGCTTCGTTTTAGATCTTATTTACAAATAATGAAGTCAAAAATCACTTTAGCTTAGTTTTCTCCGTATAGCCACCACACTTTTAACCTTTTGTTATATAAAGAAACAGTGAATACTTATTGTAATCCTTAAAGTTGAAACTCAATGTTTAAGGAAATGACGCTAATGGAGAGTGGAGATGCTGTTTTCGTGTCACTACTAAAGCAGCACGCTTTGCTTATCTTGAATCTTTTTATAAAGAAAGTGCATCAAGCAAAGTGAATATTAAAAAAACATAGAAGAGTGGGAACAATGAGTTTTTATTGTGATTGGACCCAAAATCGTACAAATCTGTAGAAACTCTCCATACTTTTTGTCACAGTGTCAATAACTCTCACCATTTCTTCCACATAATTTCCGTTAACTATGTATTTTTTGTTTTGAGAAATAAAACGTCGCTATTTTGATTTTTTGTTTTTTTAATTAAAGAGTAAAAAGGACAAGTAAGGTTGACAAATTAAAAACAAAAAAAAGGACCACACATGCTTGGCTACGAGTCTAGTCATTTCCTACGGACCAATCAGTAACGGCTATAGCCACTCACGGACTTGCTCAAGCCGTCGCTTATGTAAAGGCTCCAGACGCTGATTCTCACCCGCTTCACTCAGCGCGTGACTCTCAGTCCCCCAATGCTATTTTTCTTGGAAAACATAATTTTGACCGCATCGGTTAAACAAAACTCTTTTGTAGAAAATGCATGGTTCTGCTATTTTTTAACAGCCTGGTAACTTTTTGGATTTCATGATTCCCAAACAAAATCTTAAACTTTTAATGGTTACAATTATACAAAGATTCAAGAAATATAAATGCCTTTTAAAGTCGTTTGGATTGTATAGTGTCATTTTCTTCTAACCTACACAATACATGTATAAACGTTAGGTATAATTTGCAACAAAAGTTATATGTTCAACTTACCTATAAGATTTGCTTATAAATAAATAACACGATCAATTGCAATTTTTTAATTTCCTATACCAAAAAAAAAAGGATTACGTCACGAGCACGTGATCTGCTGCTCCACAGTCCCAAAATCTCTCTCACAGCTGCTTCCCATATTTTTTTCTTTCTGTTTTAATTAGAAGAAAAAGTATACAGAAGCATTTAATATGGATTTGAAATTCTTATAGTGACTTTGCAAAGAAAAAAGTTACTAAAAAAAAATGACACTGAACTTTTTTCTTCCCTTCTTCTTCTTCTTCATTCTCCTCCGTGTCTCCGCCGGAGCAGAGCCAAATTACTTCAACTCCTTACTTCCTTCCGACGCCGTTGCATTACTCTCTTTCAAATCCACCGCCGATCTCGACAACAAGCTCTTGTATTCACTCACCGAGCGTTACGACTACTGTCAATGGCGCGGCGTTAAATGTGCACAAGGACGCATCGTTCGTCTTGTTCTCTCCGGCGTTGGTCTCCGCGGCTACTTCTCTTCAGCTACTCTTAGCCGTCTTGACCAGCTCCGAGTTCTGAGTCTCGAGAATAACTCGCTCTTTGGTCCGATTCCTGATCTTTCACATCTCGTTAACCTCAAATCTCTCTTCCTTAGCCGGAATCAGTTTTCCGGTGCTTTCCCTCCGTCGATTCTCTCTCTGCACCGGTTAATGATTCTCTCTATATCCCACAACAACTTCTCCGGTTCGATTCCCTCTGAGATCAACGCACTTGACCGGTTAACTTCATTAAATCTCGACTTTAACCGGTTTAACGGAACTCTACCGTCGTTAAACCAGTCGTTTCTGACGTCATTCAACGTCTCCGGTAACAACCTCACCGGAGTAATCCCCGTTACTCCGACTCTATCACGTTTCGATGCGTCGTCGTTTAGGTCTAACCCTGGACTCTGCGGCGAGATCATTAACCGAGCTTGCGCTTCACGCTCGCCGTTCTTTGGCTCCACTAACAAAACGACGTCGTCAGAAGCTCCGTTAGGACAAAGCGCACAGGCGCAGAATGGTGGTGCGGTGGTTATCCCTCCGGTAGTTACGAAGAAGAAAGGTAAAGAAAGTGGATTAGTCCTTGGTTTCACCGCTGGTCTCGCTTCGCTTATAGTTCTTGGTCTTTGCCTCGTTGTGTTCTCTCTGGTGATAAAGAAACGAAACGACGATGGAATATATGAACCAAATCCAAAAGGAGAAGCTTCCTTATCTCAACAACAGCAATCACAAAACCAAACTCCAAGAACAAGAGCAGTTCCGGTTTTGAACTCAGATACCGAATCTCAAAAGCGAGAAAAAGAGGTTCAATTTCAAGAAACAGAGCAGCGAATACCAAATAGTGGGAATCTTGTTTTCTGTGGAGAATCTAGAAGTCAAGGAATGTACACAATGGAGCAGCTAATGAGAGCTTCAGCGGAGTTATTAGGAAGAGGATCAGTAGGGATTACGTATAAAGCGGTTCTTGATAATCAGCTTATTGTGACGGTGAAGAGACTAGACGCTGCTAAAACGGCAGTGACGAGTGAAGAAGCGTTTGAGAATCATATGGAGATTGTTGGTGGACTTAGACATACCAATCTTGTTCCGATTAGATCTTATTTTCAGTCCAACGGAGAGAGACTTATCATCTACGATTATCATCCTAATGGCAGCTTATTCAATCTCATTCACGGTAAGCTCTCTCATCTTCTTCAATCTCAAGGGTTTAAGTTTATTACCTCACTGAGTCAGCACCGAGTTTATGGTTTTCTTTAATTTAAAATGTGGTTTAATAGTGCTGGTCTTAATCATGACGTGACTAACCGTTTTGGGGTCGTAGAGAGAGACTATAATGACCCACTCTTTGTTTATTTTAAGCTTTAAACCCTAAAACTATGAAAGAATTTGAGTCTTTGTGTGTGAAGGGTTTTGTGTACTTATCACTTAGTAGTGTTAACTTGTTGACATTGAAGATGACCACACAGCGACAATCGCGGGTTTTAGTTTATCATTATATATAAAAAAAAGTTTTGTTGTTTTGCTCTTTTTTGAAATTTCCGTTTGATTACTTACTACTAGTAGTGGAAGAAGACAGACTTTGGTGGAACTCTGTGCTGTTTTCTCCACGTGAAATCTCGTCTTTTGCCATAGCTTTGTCTCTAGACCTTGTGTTACTGCTTAAATGCCGGAACAAATAAATACTCTTATTGCTAGAATTGTGAACACTTTCCAAGAATGAGAGGTTTACATCTTAAGAATGTTTGTTACTGTTGGTGCTTGATTTGCTTATTGGTCCCATATTGTACCAAATGAGAGACCCTACCTAACTAATCTACAAAATTTCAGGTTCAAGATCGTCAAGAGCAAAGCCATTACATTGGACATCATGTTTAAAGATTGCAGAAGATGTAGCTCAAGGCTTATATTACATCCACCAAACATCATCAGCATTAGTCCATGGAAACCTAAAATCCACAAACATTCTCTTAGGACAAGACTTTGAAGCCTGTTTAACAGATTACTGCCTCAGTGTCTTAACAGACTCTTCTTCTGCTTCACCTGATGATCCTGACTCATCCTCCTACAAAGCTCCTGAGATCAGAAAATCATCACGTAGACCAACTTCCAAATGTGATGTTTACTCGTTTGGTGTCTTGATCTTTGAGCTTTTGACTGGTAAGAATGCGTCAAGGCATCCGTTTATGGCGCCTCATGATATGCTTGATTGGGTTAGAGCAATGAGAGAAGAAGAAGAAGGAACAGAGGATAATAGGCTTGGGATGATGACTGAAACAGCTTGTCTTTGCCGTGTGACATCACCAGAGCAAAGACCAACGATGAGACAAGTGATTAAGATGATTCAGGAGATTAAGGAGAGTGTTATGGCTGAAGAAAACGATCCGTTCCGGTGAAAACGAAACTTCCTAGCTATCCTCCGAACAATTTTCCCAAGCGAGGGGGTTAATTTAGAGAAAGGAGAATATAGGGTGCGTGAATGTAATTTTGTTAGCATGTGGGGTTGGAATTGTAATACAGTTGGAATTTAGAGGACGAAAGTCAAAGAAGTTTGCTTTTTCTTTAATTTCTTTTCCGTGGATGATATCAACCGTTGAAAATTGGCCTTTTTACCACAAATAATTGTGGATTTGGGGCTCCACCTCTGTCAGAGTATTTATGATCCAAAATGAGAGAGGCCAAAATTAGCAATTTTTACATTTTTGGTTGAAAAGAATTAAACTAGAGAGTATATATGTAAAAGGTAAATAGTTCAGAAATTTATATAAAGAAGAAGAATATGGAATCAAAGTTTTTCTCAATGCAATGGCTTCTCTTTGATTTGTGCTATTTTTGGCACTTTACCTTGTAGAAGTGTTAAACCAATACCGTCGTTGATCAATATTTACAGAAAGTTAAAATTCATTTGTATTTTTTGAATATGAATATTTTTGTTTTATATTGGTTCCACAGTTCCCATTCCTCATACAAAAAATGGTCTCTTAGTATTGAAATATAAGCCTCTTATCATAAATGCAACATATTTTATAATCGACATTCTGATATATTGTTTTTGGTGAGATTGACATTAATAAATAATGGAGCCCATAACTAGTTCAAGAACAGAAGCCCATATATAAACATTATATAAAAGAGCCCATAACTAGTTCAAGAATTAAAGCCCATATAGAATATAATGGAGCCCATAACTAGGTCAATAATAAAAGCTCATATATATAAACTACAGCCATCTTACAAAGCCCATTTTGATACCAGCAGCCTATAAATACTTCCATTGTGCGATTATCAGATACGAAGATTTTGTGTTTGCATGTGGTCCTTTAAAGAAATACAGAAGGATCTATTTCCTAAATATAAATTCGGTTGTAGGATTGATACAAATAATTAATAAATACACTGTTGACTTGATTTCTTATCCGCACTAGCAAATTTAGAACTTCCAGATAATAAGCCGCCTCCTTGCTTTGTTAATTCGATAATATTTGCAAGGTACTTGTTTTTTCGACTCCGACCGATTTAGGGAGATCAATACATTTTCGCCGGTTCTTTCCTTACCAACAAAAGCTGCTAAGCATAAACAGTGTTATACGAATTTGTTAACATAATTGTTTCTGTGAATTTGAATCTTGTTTTTCTTCTAATAAGTAATGATAAATTAACAACTAAACTATATTGTATCGGTTGGTGTGATATATATATTCATTCAACTAAAAGATCATCTATGATACTTTACGAAAGGGTATACAACTGTGTTGGACTGATTCTGTTGTATTCATTTATGTTATAAACACATATAACAACATTGATATAACACAAAAACGATATTTAAACATATAGCAACCCCATATTTTGGAAAATAAACATGTAGCAAAGTGGTCCAGTTTATAGAAAATGTAATGATATTTTGCTTTTCCGCGGTAATTGGCACCATGTTCACGTGCCAACTGGGTCACAGCTAAAAGTTTCATTATTCAAATCTCTAATATATTTCCCTAGTGAAATTATTTATTTTGTAATTATTCTTCTTATATTGAGATTTTAAATTTAAACCAAAGTCGTGGGAACAATCCAAATATCACTCAACTCCTACCCCACAGCTTGTTTTCTATGATAATTTCAATATTTTTAAAAAACAAAATTTGGCGTGAAACGATTCCCAAATGATCTTAAAATTATTATGAAAGGAACATAAATTGGTGATGAAAATCTTTAAATATTGTAATTGTTTCTTATTGGCTCCAATACAATTTATTTTAATCTATAAACATTAAAATAAATCGGAGTAGCATATTATAAATATAACCAGATGTGTAGAATATATAATTAACGACCACCAACAAATTTTTGAAGACAAAAAAAAAGTTGGCTTTAGAGAAAAAGTCTATATAGAAATTTATGACTTATGGAGGTATATAGTAGATGGGTTCACATCAGAAGCATATTATTGAAATCGTGAAGAAAACAAGTCAAGAGAGCAGCAACATCATAAAATATGGTCCAACTTATTAGTATATGTATGATCTGTTATCTAATCCATTTTATAACAATAAAGATCATTATCCAAATCAATTTTCAATGAAGAAAATACAACTCAACACTCCTGAAAATAACATTAACAAGTATTGAAAAGATCGGTTCTTTCGGGGATTGGCATATTGATACTCATAATCAATATCCACCTGCTGAGTATAATATTCAAAAAAAAAAATAGTATAATACCAATTAATTAATGTCTATTATCTACGCTTATTGTTAGTATTATTATTTTGTTGATCATATTATTGGTTTGTTGTTGCAGTTAATATTTGTTGGGAAACAAAGTTATTAGTTTATAATTTTACTTCTGTGTTTTTTTTTTGTAGTTAATCATAATTATTGTTCCCAAATACTTGATTTGTCTGTATGTATAAACAAATAAGAAAATATGATGATGGAGCGTAACTGCGTAAGTGGGTTCAAATAGAAAAAAGGGATACATTATACCGAAATTCTCCCTGAGAATAAAAATGAGAGAGGACAAGAGAAGAAAAATGGGAAAGAGGACAAAAGTGAACAAAACGGGAGGGGGAATGGAATCAAAGGGACAAAAAGGACAAAACACAAGACGTGTCGTAATTTGAGTACACATAAAGTCAATTCCTAACGGTATATCCCAGCCACCGACCACCGACCTACCTTTCTTCCTCCACTAATCCTATAGTACCGTATAATGACGTATGTCCCGTATTCCGTAATAGTACCCTAATTAAATAGAACCAGTTAAAGTAATTTTCCATTATAGTATAGTTAAATTTCATTGTGAAAAAAAAATATATATATATATATATATATAGTTAAATTTCATTCCATAATT
>Ga0041059_1000758_pt1 | contig 25234 bp, 21 predicted proteins | sample AraColnosormetaG_FD_56232 | JGI IMG/M metagenome (GOLD analysis project Ga0041059, IMG submission 56232) | Arabidopsis roots microbial communities from North Carolina, USA - Col MF nosort | ecosystem: Host-associated > Plants > Roots > Unclassified | place: USA: North Carolina | collected... | reverse complement strand
AAAAAAAAAAAAAAAAAAAAGAGAATTCTATAAAAACTTTTGCTTTATAGTTTGACCAAAATTGAAAATGCTCTATAAAAACATTTGAAGCTGCTACTAATGGAGTTGCTTGTTTTTGACAATTAAAGTCTATTTTTGTTAACTTTCAGTTTATTATCTAAAATATTTTTTTAATCTTATCTTAAAATTAAAGTGATGATGTTGCTACAATGCTACTTAAGAATATATCAGACAGTGTTTTTATATGTGGAAACACGTACAATTGGGGACAATATAGTTATCTTAACTATTTTAATTAGTTCACTATCATAATTGCACACTATATAATCTAAGGCAAAATAAAGCGTGTTATCAGTTAATTAACCTCTAAATAGTAAAAAAGTCCATCGTCAGCGTAAAATATGATTATGAATTAAATGTTAACTAAAAATTACGAAATGTATTAAAAAAGTAAAACCAATCTTACAATTGGAGGATCTAAAATACGATCAATATCATGCTACGTGGTGCAATTAAGTGACATAAAATCAACTAAGTAAACCTCCGACACGGATCTTGAGTTGCGGACATACACATGAATTGCAAAATCTTTATTTCAGCTAAACGTTAATTAAATATTGATGTCAGATTAATCTTATATATGAATGTTACTTTATGATTATATTCGCCTACCTAATTAAGTAATTAGAAAGTGAAATGACAAGCCCCAATCTTTTCGGTGTTAACAAAAAGAGGATGAAGAAGAAAACATTATAGCCGGCCTATAAATATATATCCAAAGTTAGTCCAATTTCTCCGACAAGATCTAAAATCGAACGGTGAGGAATCCTCCAAGGATAAAAGTTCAACAGCTGATAAATTTTCTCTTAAACCATTGAGAAAAAGAACATCTACTAAAGAATGTAATAGCTATGATTAAAATTAATAATTTCCGTACGGTCAATGACCCGAATGAGTAAAATGATGTTGCTTTCTGAATCATTATTTACTAAGATCTAAATGTGGTCTGCTTTTTACAATTATACAAAACTATATATATCCATAACTTTTTTGCAAAGAACCATATGTAGTTGACGAAAAAAAAAAGTGGTCTAACATGATTTGTAGCAATTGAGCTGAGTCCATATGATTTAAGCCCATTTAACGGACTGTGTGGAATTGATGGCCCAGTTATTAAACCTTTTTTGTTTGTGTGGAAAAAGCCAAAAAAAACTGTCACACGTGCGAATCTCACAGGTGAGGAGGGTATTTTATCCTGTCGGTTTCTTCTTCTTTGACCCCTCCGTAATTACCTCGTCTTCAATCAAATTATAATTTTTTGACCTTTTTTTACCTTCGAAAATATCTGAAACCCTCAAAAACCTAAACACAACAAACAAACAAACAAACAAAAAAGTTCCTGTTCGATTCCTCCTCTCATTCATTCTCTGCTTGTTCCTCAAATCCTTCAATTTTCTCATCAAATCCAGATTTGCGAATTTAGGTTTTCTTGAATCTAATCGTTCTCGATGATTTCGAAAGATCACCTTCATCATCTGGATCCTCTGGGTACAACCAAATCGTACCACATGAATACCTCCACCGTATCGCCGCCGTCTCCGGCATCATCAATTTCGTTGTCGCAATCGGCGTGGCTGGAGGTTCGTTTGTTCTACGTCCGTATCGCTCCTTGCGTCGTTGAGAACGTCCCTGACTTCCTCACCCTCCGTCACCCTCGTCGCGAAACCGGTGCTTCTCTTGAGGTTAACGGCGTTCGCGTTCCTTCGTCGCAGACGGCGTCGCTTAAACTCCGCCGTGACAGAGTCGACCGGGAATCGTCGGAGGTGACTTACGTGAGCACTGAGACCGTTCGCGTTACCGGATGCGTTGATTTCGAGGTTTATGATAACGAGGATATGGTCTTGTGTGGGAACCTAGATAGAATCGAAGGTGCTTGGAACAATGGAACTGTGAGTGATCCCAAGACTGGATGGGGCATGGATTGTTACATTGCTATGGGAAACGGACACGTGTCAGGTCCTTCTGCCTCTGTGTTTTTCCAGCCAAAGTTTGGAGTCTCGTCTCCGTCCGTCGAGGTTTATATAGCTGGTTGTTGTGGTGGTGTCCCGGTGATATTGACCAAGACGATTCAGGCGAGTCCGAGGAGGAAGGTGGCTAGGCACGTGACACTCGACGCTATCCCTGAGGATGAGGAAGTTGGCAAAGAGCAAGACATTGGTACCATTGGTGATGAATTGGCCCGTCAAAGCAAAGTACAGGTATGATTCTGATTTCACAATTCTCTGTTTGGTGATTGTCCAAGCCCTTAAGTTACGATTCTTAATAACTTGGGATTGAGATTTGAAAAGGTTGCTTCTTTCGTCTAGTTTTGTGAGTTATGAATGCTGTAGCAGATATTTAGTTATTAAGATCACTCGCAAGTTTCTGGTGAATTTAGCTCCTGCTTGAATGTTTTCTTTGACTCTACAGCTGAATTTGAAAATTGTAGAATTGTTGACTGATCAGAAATTGAGATATGGATATAGGTCAATAGACTCTCTTTGCACTTTTTTTGGTGCTTTATCTTGTTTGTCGTTTCGTTTATGCAGATGATGGAATCAGAAGTTGATGAATACGATGACTCAGATATGAAAATGGCACAGAGATATTACCCTGAAGGAATGTACGTTGATGAGGATGGTCAGCTCTCATGGTTCAATGCAGGAGTCAGAGTCGGAGTTGGGATAGGCCTTGGGATGTGTCTTGGTGTAGGCATTGGAGTTGGATTACTCATGCGTTCGTATCAAGCAACAACTAGTAACCTTCGTAGGAGGTTTCTCTGATCATCACCTACCATAAACTAAAAACCCACTTAGACATTTCGAGATCTACTAAGAATGTCGGTAACGTAGTGGGTTATAAAAGAGATAGAATTTTGGTAGATAGATGTATAGAGCTTTTGGTTTTCACCTGTTTGTGTCCTTTTGAATATATATATATATTCGGCTCTGTTCATATACTTTAGTAGCACAAAAGAGAGTTCCCATCTTGCTCCAGTCATGTTCTTTTGTTCTTTCTTTTCTCAAGTCTGTCTATGTCGTTGCTCTTGTGTAGAAAGAGATTTCGTGTTATTGTTGTTGTTGTCAAACGCTGGAGTTTGTCTTTCGGTTTCTGGTCAGGAAATAATGTGGAATAGGGAATGTACATGTTTCACCTGTATTCAGTATCTGTTTGCAATTAGTAAATTAAATTATTACAACAAGCCAAGTGGAAGACGGCGTCGTTTATCATAAATGTCAAACCGATGACGTCTTATCGGGGGAGCATGAGCATTGGACTAAAAAATTATTGTCAATTTGTTTAAATTGTATTTTGGGCCCTGAAAATTATTATAAATGAAATTTAGCCCCTTAATTTTGTAAGAGTTTACAACATTGAACCCTAAATCATTATGTTCCCAAAATCAAAATTTCACTCCTCGAGAGTAGCGAGAAGAAGGAGGAGATGAGCAAGATCCGTTCGTCTGCGACAATGCCACATCGCGACCAGCCGTCACCGGCGTCGCCTCACGTCGTTACACTCAACTGTATAGAGGATTGTGCGCTCGAGCAAGACTCCCTCGCCGGCGTTGCTGGTGTCGAATACGTCCCGCTCAGCCGCATCGCCGATGGTAAGATCGAGTCCGCCACCGCCGTTCTCCTCCATTCCCTCGCGTATCTTCCACGAGCAGCTCAACGCCGACTCCGTCCTCACCAGCTCATTCTCTGCCTTGGCTCTGCTGATCGCGCTGTCGATTCGACTCTCGCCGCCGACCTAGGTCTCCGACTTGTCCATGTAGATACTTCACGAGCCGAGGAAATCGCGGATACCGTCATGGCGCTCATCCTTGGACTCCTTCGACGGACGCATTTACTCTCGCGACACGCTCTATCGGCGTCTGGTTGGCTCGGATCGCTTCAGCCTCTTTGCCGGGGAATGAGACGGTGCCGTGGTATGGTTTTGGGTATCGTTGGCAGATCTGTATCGGCTCGGTATTTAGCTAGTAGAAGCTTGGCTTTCAAGATGAGTGTGCTCTACTTCGATGTCCCAGAGGTATGTTTGTTGGCAATGTCTCGCTAAGCTTTTAATATCTTAGTGTAAACTGACTCTTTAGGGACCAAAAAAAGTGCTGAGTTCTTAGCTACTACATTCCTAAACTGCTTACTATGATGGCTCTCTTTCAAGTTCCTCTCCCTTGGATGTTATATTTGTTGTCAATAGTTGCGTTTGCGTCTGTTCAGGGAGATGAAGAACGAATCAGGCCCTCGAGATTCCCACGTGCTGCTCGAAGAATGGATACATTGAATGATCTTCTAGCAGCAAGTGATGTCATTTCGCTACATTGTGCATTAACAAATGACACGGTTCAGATACTCAATGCAGAGTGTTTGCAGCATATAAAACCTGGTATGAGTTTTCTTGTCAAATGAAATTTGATTCTCCATGAATGTGAATTGAAGATGAACTTCTGCTTTCTCGCATTCCCTTCAATTCTGGTTGATTTTATGTATTAGGGGCTTTTCTTGTAAATACTGGAAGCTGCCAGCTGTTGGATGATTGTGCTGTGAAACAACTTCTAATTGATGGCACTATAGCTGGCTGCGCCCTTGACGGTGCTGAAGGTCCACAATGGATGGAAGCATGGGTATGACTTTCTTTTCCAGTGACTAAACTTCACATTTGCGCCTGCCTATTCTCTTGTTTCATCATCTTCTTCTGTTGTTTATCCTGCATCCATTATATCTTGTTTTCATTGCAGGTGAAGGAAATGCCAAATGTGTTAATTCTACCTCGCAGTGCAGATTACAGTGAGGAAGTATGGATGGAGATAAGGGAGAAGGCTATCTCTATCTTGCATTCATTTTTCTTAGATGGTGTAATTCCAAGTAACACTGTTTCTGATGAGGAAGTTGAGGAAAGTGAAGCAAGTGAAGAAGAAGAACAATCACCTAGCAAACACGAGAAATTAGCAATAGTGGAATCCACCAGTAGGCAACAGGGAGAAAGTACTCTCACCAGCACTGAGATCGTACGTAGAGAGGCTAGTGAGTTAAAAGAATCTCTGAGCCCTGGTCAGCAACACGTTTCTCAAAATACTGCCGTAAAACCTGAAGGAAGACGTAGCAGATCCGGTAAGAAAGCCAAAAAGAGACATTCACAGCAAAAATACATGCAAAAAACGGATGGTTCCTCAGGGTTAAATGAAGAAAGTACTTCACGAAGAGATGATATTGCTATGAGTGACACAGAAGAAGTATTAAGTTCCAGTTCTAGATGTGCTTCTCCTGAAGATTCCAGAAGTAGGAAAACACCTCTTGAAGTAATGCAAGAGTCTTCCCCAAATCAGCTTGTAATGTCAAGTAAGAAGTTCATTGGAAAGTCAAGTGAGCTACTGAAAGATGGATATGTAGTAGCCTTGTATGCGAAAGACCTCTCGGGCCTCCACGTTTCCAGGCAAAGAACGAAAAACGGTGGCTGGTTCCTCGATACTTTGTCCAATGTATCCAAACGAGATCCTGCTGCACAATTCATTATCGCATACAGAAACAAGGTAAACCTTTTTCTCTCTCTTACTTTTCATTTATCTTGCTTACAATGCCAGATAGACCATTATAAATTGGTTTTGGTGCATGAACTTGTTTTCCAGGACACTGTTGGTCTGAGATCATTTGCTGCTGGTGGGAAGTTACTGCAGGTAGCTCTTACATTAGAGAGTGTTACTTCCATTGGTAACTCAATGTTGCTCTTATGGAATCTAAAAGTGGTTGTGTCATGGGTGTGTGTGTGTGCAGATCAATAGAAGAATGGAGTTTGTGTTTGCTAGCCATAGTTTTGACGTGTGGGAGAGTTGGAGTCTAGAAGGTTCTCTGGACGAATGTCGGCTTGTTAACTGCAGGAATTCCTCTGTAAGTCTCTGTCCTTACAGAAAATGGCCCGAAATTGAAAAACCCTACTTCTTGGAAAACAGAAATAATTTGTGTAATGAATGTTGCAGGCGGTGTTGGACGTTCGTGTGGAGATATTGGCAATGGTAGGAGACGATGGTATCACACGTTGGATCGATTAAAAAGAAAAACAGAGTCTCTCCATTTGTGAGTTTCTCTCTTTTAATTACTTTTGTTACTTTAACATCCTTAGGATTCACAGACGAAAAACAGAGACACCCAATTTTTGTGTTTCGAGACTGTGTCGTGTGTTGTGTAGTTGGTATCAACCAACTTATATCTGTAATCATTGTTTCTTTTTATTTATTCTCGGTTTGCAGAAACATCCGATGAGCTTGTCTTAGAGGGACGTTTGTTGTTGTTTTCTGGGTCTGGTCGTGATGAACTCGAAAGCATTGTGTGTTTGGTTAGTAGTTTGAAATAGGTGTGTGTATTGTATTTGTATATGCTGCGTTTGTGTTTTAGAGATCATCGTACATAAAACACATCATCGTACATAACTAAAATTTGAGCTAAACTACAAAAGAAAGTAACCTTCATTTTTAGTCGAACCAGGCCCCAGCTAGGCAGCTATCTCGTAAATAAGATTGCTGGCTTACGATCGTATTCCACGTGGCAATTTATGTGCCGTGGATTTAAATTTGTACGTGGCATGAGTGTTAGGAGAATGTCCACATGGCTTGTAGTTGTTAGTCCCACGCTCTGAACCAGAGCAACCGGCTCCTTACACGTGTTCGGCTTAAATCCATTTTTCGAATGAGATTACACTTCTAACCTTGTCTCCCTCTCCCGCTTATACCACCACCACTCTCACACAAGTCTCTCAAGTCACAAACTCTGTTTCAAACCAAAAGGGAACTTTGTGTGTGTTGTCGAGTTTTATGGTGACTGTAAACCCTAGCCAAGCTCATTGTTTGCCTATGAAAATGAGTCTACCGGGTTTCAATACTCTTCCCCACACGGCAACAACGATACCGGTTTCCATACGGAGCAATAGGACGATGTCGTTTTTTGAGGATCCAACAAAGAAGGTTAGAAAGCCTTACACTATCACCAAATCTAGAGAGAACTGGACGGAGCAAGAACACGACAAGTTCCTTGAAGCCCTTCATCTGTATGTTGACACGGATTTCACTTCTCTGCCTTCATTTATCTGATTAATGATATATAGAATCTTTGAGATTTGTTCTTCTTCTTCTGATATGATCATGTCTATTTGATTGCAGATTTGACCGGGATTGGAAGAAAATAAAGGCCTTTGTTGGATCAAAAACAGTGATACAGGTAATCAATCAAACATATGCATTCCATACTTTTGTCTGAAGTTACATATAAGTAATTTTATGAACTCTGTTCTTTGGGGTGGAATTGGAGATATAAGTTCTATGTATGTTGGATAGTAACTAGAATATTGGTTTTGTAGATACGAAGCCACGCACAGAAGTACTTTCTCAAAGTTCAGAAGAATGGGACTAAAGAACATCTCCCACCTCCTCGACCAAAGAGGAAAGCCAATCACCCATATCCACAAAAAGCTCCTAAATGTGGCAACCTTAAACCTTTTATCTTTCTACTTCCGCTTTTGTTACTTTATCTCATTTTCTCATGGTTATGTTTTTGATGCAGTTACTCTTTCTTCTTCAAACGCATTATTTCAACATGACTACTTATACAACACTAATTCACATCCGGTGATTAGCACCACCCGTAAGCATGGATTAGTGCATTGCGATGTTAGTATACCAAGTTCTGTTATCAAAGGTAAAATATGTGCTTAAGTTTGCTGTGTGGACTAATGTAATAATCTGAAGATATTGCTTGTTTGAGTTGTTAATAATGTGGGGTAATGAATTTGTGATTGTAGAGGAATTTGGTGTCTCAGAGAACTGTTGCAGCACTAGTAGTAGTAGAGATAAGCAGAGGACTAGAATCGTTACAGAGACAAATGACCAAGAAAGTTGTGGAAAGCCACATAGAGGTAACAATTTTGCTTGAGATTCCTGACTTTGTGATATTCATATACTGATTATGAGTTTGTTTGTTTGATGTTGGTTTTTCAATTCAGTGGCGCCAAATTTCGCTGAAGTTTACAATTTTATAGGAAGTGTGTTTGATCCTAAAACAACAGGTCATGTCAAGAGATTAAAGGAAATGGATCCAATAAATCTTGAGACGGTATGAAAACCAATAACTCTGCACATGAACATGTCTTGATTTGAAAACTAACGTTTACACGGTTTTTTGTTCAACAGGTTCTCTTACTGATGAAAAATTTATCTGTAAACCTGACGAGTCCCGAGTTTGATGAACAAGTAAGAGCTAGTCGACTCTTTGTTACATTTTGACTCTTGAGAATATTGAAGAGTAAACAAATTTTCTCTGTTTATTACAGCGGAAGTTGATATCATCTTACAACGCCAGTTAGAACTAAACGATAGAGAGAAGTCTCTAATGGTAGTCTCATGGGATATGAATGAATGAACCGGTTGTACATATAAGTCTCAATAGTTTAGAACGTCTTAGAAGACAGATAAAGCCTGTGTAGAAAGTCACTAGCTTTTTTGTAATATTCAGTTGTTGCTTAGGTTTTTATACGGAATGGACTAATGACATAACTAGTTTTGAAAATTACTTCAGATAAAGCCTGTGTAGAAAGTCACTAGCTTTTTTGTAATATTCAGTTGTTGCTTAGGTTTTTATACGGAATGGACTAATGACATAATATGAAACTTCATATAGCTTACTCATATTCCACAAGAAAATGATATAAAGCTACAAGACAAAGTATAACGAAAAGAAACAAGAAACTAGTTGACTCGAGACTTAATTAAAAGCCCGACAACAACAACAACAACAAACAAAAACAAAACAAAAAGCAGAACAAACTATTGGAGACTTAAAAAGTCACACAACGAGAGAGATAGACTAATAGTAACGAGCCCAATACTGAGGATGGACTTGTTTAACCTCCTGGTTTTGGAGTTGGTAACTGTTGTACCCAGCTGGTGTGCGATTCATAACATTAAATCCAAACGGCAGTGTTGGAGCAGAAGTAGAGTTTCCGTTTTGATCAAAGAAACCATGGTTTGTGGAGATATTACCACCACTAACAGCTGCTGGAGCAGCAACATTGCTAGAACTTCCAACATAGAAGTTTAGGTTTCTATGATGAAGTTGAGCGACTTTTTCATCAACTTCCTTCTTCAAAGCTTCAAGATCACATTTCATGGAAGTTGATTGAGCTAAGTTGAGTTCTGTTGGAGAGTTCCTCCACCACTTCTCAGCGTCCTTGTTCTCTCTTTCATTTTGGACTATTGACTGCTTGGTCTCTTGTTCTTTTTCTTTTTCAGCCATCACCTAAGATAAAATTGTATTTTAAACAATTAATTTCATGAATAATGAATGTGTAAAGAAAATCCGTGAATCCATGACTATGACTTAAACAAAAATTGAACCCACCAAAATTTTCATTCTTAATTTACTTTGTTGAGGAAATAAATATGCAAAGGAGGTTTACCATTTCTTTTACAAATCAAAAACAAATTGTGAAACACTTATATAATAATTTTTTATCTAAATTGAAAAATAAAAGAGAGAAGAAATAAAGATTAGATAATGCCAAAACTTAAAACTTACCTCAGTTAAAGACTCATTGAGCATTTGAATACGGAGCTTTGTGCGGCTTTCAGCAAAGTTTGTGTTGTTGTGTCTTATAACACGCCCTAAAGAGTGGTCAAGTAACTTGTTAACATTTGGATGACCAAAAGAGTATGCTTTTCCCGAGGGTGAAAACACGATTATCGCAATTTCCGCGTCACATAAGGTGCAAAGTTCACTGCCTTTTTTGAAAAGACCAGATCTTCTTTTTGAAAACGTAACTTGAAGGTTTGATTCGTTGGTCATTTTTACCAACTCTATTTTTCTACGACCAAGATTCTTTCTCGCCATTTTCGAGATGTTTTGAACAGAAAAAGAAAAGCGAGTTGATTATATTAGAGATAATAGGTATTTGTATTTATAGACTAAATTTTACAAAATATGTTTTGAGCATTGAAAGAAAATATTTTTTTCTATAGTGATTTATAAGAAACAAAATTATGAATTACCACTCTAGGAGTATATATTGGTTTACAAATTTCGTCAATAAAAGGTATACAATATTCTATTTTATCTCCAACATTATCATTTTTTAAAGTTTACAGCCTGTCAATTTTTTAAAATATGGGAAGGATATCCACAATTTTCTTAAAAAATATTTTCCATGTGTTTATTTTCCACTATTTTTCTATAATCAATATCCTTTTTGATCTTTTATATTTATTTTAAGTGTTCAAATTTTTTATATAAAATTCATATAGTGTATATATGAAATATTATGTCCAACTTACTTTTGTTTTTATAGAGCAAATTGACAAAATAATATGATTGAAAGTTGATAAATGACATGATTGAAATTTTATGTCCGACTTTCCAAGATTTTATTTAAGTAAATAGTTGTTTTGATATTTTAATTGATCGCTGACTTTTCAAAAAAAAAGTTGTGATAATTAAATTAGATTTAATATGTGATACACAATTTGTTATATCATCTCTGAATATAGTATACTTTTACACAATTTGTTTTGGGCCGTGATTAATATAGCCCATGATCGTTACCTAATGGGCTATGTTTCTCTGCCTCTAATTGCTTGTTATACATGATGATGATATATTGATAATCTATAACCTATATACCTCTCCTGAAAAACGAATTTTTAAAAATGTATACACTTCTCATGTTTCTTGTTATATCTTTTTCCTTCTTGTTACAATTTATCGGTGGGAATCAAATCTGATTGGGTTCCTTTTTTTGGTCGGTAATGGTATTCAATAGTCAAGTATGTAAAAGATTCTAGCATATAGATTACAAGTCTTAAGCCCAACAAGGAACCAAACTAAAACTGATTAGGGAAAACTAAGTAAGATTCTATAAGCTAGAGTTTGTACAAAAACAAATTCTAGCCCAGGTAATGAAATATCCAAATGCAAAAGACAACATTTATTAGCTCAGAATCTACTTTTAAAAAAGCCCAAATACCACATATCATAAGCTTGCACTTCCAAACGACTCTAAAGTCTAAAGTCTAAACCAACCATCGCCGCTGATCATTGACTTATTGGCATACTACAAAATTTACTTGTTTGGAGCAATAATGGGTTTTCTCTTTTAGCCCCACCTAAACCCTTTTTAGGAGGAAACCTAGATTATACGTGGCCACACTAAATATTATTCTCTCATTAATTGCTCTACTTTTAAGAGCCAACCAAACTTTTTGAAGACACAAATATTATGAAATAGTAATACATTTGACCTCCGAAGTTTCAACGAATGATCTACACAATCCATCGTGTCAAAGATACAATTTTTTTATCCACCATTAAAACTGTAACAATACAACATTACTCATAACATTGACTTTCAGGATAATCAGGCTCTTCATCACCTTGACTTGCAGTTTCAGTCTTTTTATCTACTTACTGCATATATGATATGAGAAATCCGATTTGTGTGTTAATGTGACATAAACAAAAAAAAATGTTCTTCCTATATATATAACAAATATTTTTTATGAACAAACCAATAATAATGTGTATCAGAAGCAAACAAATGATTTTTTGGTGCACTCATGTTCCCATAACAAAAGTGATTAGTTTCTCATAAAGTAAACTCAATAATTATTCCATGAGTATGTTTATATCCATATAAAATTTGCAATTAAATAATCAAACGTCAAGGTTCAATTATAGTCAAAACAAGAACGAAAAACCTAACCAATGTGTAATCCACAGATTGGTTAATTGCACTGAACCGTACCTTATCATACCACCCCAACGGCTATCGACATCGATTTATTACCAAAAAACTCCTCAAAACTATATAAAAGACTCTACTATCTTCCACTTTCCATAAAAGGGTAAAATAGACATTTCGGGTAACCTTCTCTCACCGTCACCACACATGCAATTACACTCAGACAGGAACTCAAAAAGACAGCTCATTCAATTACATCAACACAGATCACTCCAAAGCCTTTCTCTTTAAATTCGTTATCGTTTTTTTTATTTTATCAATTTAATCTTTTTATTTGTTTTGTTCTTCCTCGATTCAACACTCGATGCTGTGACAAAGCCCAGATTTTGGCCGGAAAGTTTTGTGTGTTTCCGGCGAAGAATGCGAAGAAACCGGAAGAATCTGTAACGGAATCTAAGCTAAAAGTTAAAGTACGATGTCGGTGTACGACGCTGCTTTCCTTAATACAGAGCTTTCGAAACCGACATCGATTTTTGGTCTCCGGCTATGGGTCGTGATCGGAATCTTACTTGGATCTCTAATTGTCATCGCACTCTTTCTTCTCTCCCTCTGCTTAACTTCTCGCCGGAAAAATCGAAAGCCGAGAGCCGATTTCGCCTCCGCCGCCATCGCTACACCGCCGATTTCAAAGGAGATTAAAGAGATCGTTCCGGCGCAGAATCAGTCTGTTCCGGCGGAGATCCAGGTCGATATCGGGAAGATCGAGCATCGAGTGGTGTTTTCAGATCGAGTGTCGAGTGGTGAGAGTAGAGGAACAGCGAGTGCAAGTGAAACGGCGTCGTATTCCGGTAGCGGGAATTGTGGGCCGGAGGTGTCGCATCTTGGATGGGGCCGATGGTATACTCTGAGAGAGCTTGAAGCGGCCACGAATGGGCTTTGTGAAGAGAATGTAATCGGAGAAGGTGGTTACGGGATTGTGTATCGTGGCATTTTAACTGATGGAACCAAAGTCGCCGTCAAGAACTTGCTTAACAATAGGTACTTCCAAATCTTCAATTTTGATTCTAAAGATTGGTCCTTTTACTCTGTTTCTCAATTTGAGTTTTAGGTATTCTTTGATTTTGTATTGGTTTCATTCTAAATATTCATCCTTTACTCAACTTCTAGATAAGGGATTTAGGTATTCTCAAATTTCCGATTTGATTCCTTTACTCGTTTCTAGATTGGGGTTTTAGGAATTACCAGTTGGGGGTTTTGCAATTTGCGTAATCAAAGAATTTTATTTGTTGTATTGCTTGGTATTGAAGTTTGTCTCTGTTTCTCTACCTCGTCATGTAATGTGCTTAGATCCATTAAGTAAATGCTTGTGGATATTTATGTAGATGGTTAAGAGTGATCGTGATCAGAGTCCTTCTCTTATTTAACTGCATTGCCTGTGAGTTGTGGTCCTGAAGGTTGTTGTTATTATTGAATTCTATGTATGTATAGATTATGTCATTGGTCTCATGTGGTTTTTATGGGTAACGTCTTTACTAATAATAGCACTATGCTTCTGGATTTTGATCTATGTGATCTGTAACATTTCTAGTTGGTGTGTCTTTGATTGCCAGGGGTCAAGCAGAGAAGGAATTCAAAGTAGAAGTGGAAGTCATTGGGCGAGTACGACACAAGAATCTTGTTAGGCTTTTAGGGTATTGCGTGGAAGGTGCATACAGGTATATATACCGCTGCTCGTATCTCTTTTCCGGTGTTACAAAAGCGATGTCGTGACCTAATGCTGGGTTCGTTACTATAGGATGCTCGTGTATGACTTTGTCGACAATGGTAATTTGGAGCAATGGATTCACGGTGATGTTGGCGATGTCAGCCCGCTAACTTGGGATATACGTATGAATATTATACTGGGGATGGCCAAAGGGTAAGTCTGGAATAGCTTTTGAGTTGTCCTCTATGTTTATAAGCTATTGTTGTGTGTAAACCTTTGTTATATCTGTAGATTGGCGTATCTACACGAGGGTCTTGAGCCAAAAGTTGTTCATCGGGATATTAAATCAAGCAATATCTTACTTGATCGCCAATGGAATGCTAAGGTTTCGGATTTTGGACTTGCTAAGCTCTTGGGGTCTGAGAGCAGTTATGTGACTACTCGTGTGATGGGAACTTTCGGGTAAACTATTAAACTCATTAACTCTCTCCTGCAATCTGCAAGGCAGTCTTTAGGAATGTGAATATTAGGAAATAACTTTTACTTTGTGGGTTGATTTGTTTAGTTATGTAGCACCAGAATACGCTTGCACCGGAATGTTAAACGAGAAGAGTGATATCTATAGCTTCGGAATACTAATCATGGAGATAATCACTGGAAGAAACCCGGTTGATTATAGTCGGCCTCAAGGAGAGGTATTTGATAAGCATATTCAATCCTCTCTATGTTTTTGTAAATGGTCTTACTATGTGTCGTGGCTGTAGACAAATCTAGTGGATTGGCTTAAATCAATGGTGGGAAACCGAAGATCAGAAGAAGTTGTTGATCCGAAAATACCCGAACCACCATCCTCAAAGGCTCTTAAACGAGTGTTGCTTGTAGCTTTGCGTTGTGTGGATCCTGATGCGAACAAGAGACCTAAAATGGGTCATATCATACATATGCTTGAAGCCGAAGATCTACTCTATCGCGATGTATACAAAACAATTTGCCTTTACGTTTTTACATTTCTTTAAGAGTTTGAAACATGTCTAAAGCTGGGATAATATTTTTGCAGGAACGCCGAACAACAAGGGACCATGGAAGCCGCGAGAGACAAGAGACAGCTGTGGTTGCTGCCGGTAGTGAAAGTGGTGAGAGCGGTTCACGGCATCATCAGCAAAAGCAAAGATGAAAAAAGAGAGTCACTTGGGTTAAGTGATTTCCACACGACCATTATATTTCATTTTTTTTTCCGGTATATTATTGTCTCACTTACATAATATTTTCATTCTTTGGCTCTTCGAGTCTTGGCCTTACGAAATTAACATTCTTCTTCTTTGTAACCTTTTGTCAACGATCACATTCACATGTCACTTATTAGATATTGTAATATGTAATGTTTGGACCGACGTCGAAGCATAAGCAGGTGATTGGTCGATGGATCAAACTTATCGCTTTGGACGAAATGGACCACAATGATTCTTTTTTAGCTCACGTGATCGTGTTTCCAAACAATTTTTTATCATAAATCATCTCGATTATGGATGGACCTAGTTGTTGGTTATCATCTTGAAAATTTCCAAGTTGCAAGAATTTAATAAACCAGTCGAGTATTAAAATTATAATCAAACATGGGTAACTTGCTTGTCTCGTTAACACAAGATAAGTGCACACTTGTCTCAACCGACGACCGGAATCTATATTCACGTGTAGGAGGAAAACTTAGACTCAAGGACAACAATTTTGCCTAAATAAAAACTGTAGAAAGTAAGATTATGAATACATATACACTTGTACAAGTCATTCCGTTTTATGATACATTGCTATATCTTAAAGAAAAATTAAACCATTTTGTGTACGAGGAGAAAGAGTAAAATATGTGTGTTTGTATTGCGTACACAAACGTCAATATGTATACATACATGCATCTTTTTGATGTAGTTAACAAAATAAATTATACCAAGGAAAATTTCTATCACTAACAAAAACAAATTGTTTGTAAAGCATATAAATTGTTGCACTAAATAAAATCATAAAACGCTAGTTAATATGTCAACATGCGGTTTAATCGACCATCAGAGATATTTTCATTCATTTAAGATAATATCACATTTTTCCAATGGCCACTTAGCTAAATTACTCTTTGAAAAGTCATTATAGAAAATCATTAACAAATACGAAAAAAAAAAATACCACTAAAATGGTTAATCATTAACAAATACGAAAGATCTGAAAATTAGGAGCCGTAGGATCCGCTGGCTATAATTGACTTTTTCATCAGATGTACAAGTAGGCCTGAGTTGAACAAACACATCGTAACCGTACACGCATTGATCTGTCATCTAAGTTGTTCCGTCACAGCTCCGTAACTGAAACATAATCTCCACCTGTCACTATCGTCTACCAAATCCACGACAAAACCTAAATACCACTTATTAGTTTTCTTTAGTGGTTTATTAATCTGCAGAAATACGGCAACTTTTGTGGTTAGTCATATAAGAACAACCGCGTTACAAACTTCTCTCGTCTTTCCTGGAAATTTCTGTCCACAAATATTAGTCTTTAATTTTCGGTATGAACACTGACCCTTCCTTGATCTATTGATCTTTGTCGCAGTATTTATTAAGATTTTATCTCTATCAGACGGCTCTTTTGATTAATATTTTTCCGACTCTTATTTCTTATCTTCTTTGCTCAGAAACTTCTCTCAGGCGAATTCAAGTTTCATAGTTTTGGTCTAGTTTTTGTCCACCGATCTATCTCTTTAGGTGAGTTTTGTTTATTTTTTTCGGCTTTATAGTTTGTCTACGCTTCATGTTGTTGTTGTTATTATAATCTTGTGTTTGAATTGAGGTCTTTGATCTCGTTTCTTTCTGAATTTAGATATGTGTTATTCGGATTTCAGATCTTTTAAGATCTGGGTTTGGCTTTTTATACAGAAGAAAATGGTTTTGACTTAAAAAATTAGAGATAGCTCTTACCTCTTACGCTTGAGTCTTGGATCTGTTGATTTTAAAGCTTTATAGATCTTACCACAGTTAGAGAATTGTTGTTGACTTTTGTATGATGAGTTCAAATTTGTGAATTGAAGAACAGATCTGATGTTGTTTGTGTTTTTCTTTATATGAGAGGTTTCATTACCTTTGTTTTTAAGATCTGTTGAGAAAAGATCCATACTTTAGAAAAAAATCCAAACATTTGATCTTTTGTATTGGATATCTAATATGGATCTAGAATATAATCAAAGTTATAATGTTTTTGTATTATGGTTTGTGACAATTGATGTGTTATCTTTCTTCTTCTTTCTTGTTTTTTTCAGTTGAAACTTATCAGAATGGCTCGTCCACAAGACCCTCCACGTGGTTTCTTCCCTTTTGGAAACCCCTTCAAAAATCTATCTTCGAAGAACTCGGTACTCTCCTCAAAGCTTCTCCCACTCCTGAACAATTTTGAGACCAACTTAGCATCTTCTATTAGTAAGCTTGTCCCTAAGGAAAAGAGCGATATCCTGACTGTCTCATGGATGAAACAAGCTATGGAATCTCTTTGCGAGACACATAATGGTATCAAGACCCTTATAACCGATCTTGAGCTTCCTGTATCAGATTGGGAGGATAAATGGGTTGATGTCTATCTTGACATTAGTGTGAAGCTTCTTGATCTCTGCAATGCCTTTAGCTCTGAGCTTACCCGTCTCAACCAAGGTCATCTCTTACTCCAGTTTGCTCTGCATAACTTGGAGGCCAACTCTCCTCAGAATCTGTCGAAAGCTCAGTCATCACTAGACAGTTGGAAGCAACACATTGTCTCCAAGAACCCGAGAATAGAAAATTGCCGTGCAATCTTGAGCAGCCTTGTTCAGACCTTGAATCTCCCCAAGGTGAAAAACTCGGCCAAAGGGAAAGTCTTGATGAGAGCTCTATATGGTGTAAAGGTTAAGACCTTATACATCTCTGGTGTTTTTGCTGCAGCGTTCTCAGGTTCATCGCAGAATCTGATGTACCTTACAGTCTCAAACGAGCTTCCATGGGCACAATCATTCATGGAAGTGCAGAACACCATGAACGCAGAAATCAAGAACATATTTTTGTCAGACGGGTTAACGGTTCTGAAAGAGCTAGAGGCAGTTGCTTCAGGTGTCAAGAAACTCTACCCTGCGATCCAACAAGGATCAATAGATCCCATATCGCTGCAGCCACTGAAGGACTCGGTCACAGAATTATCGAATGGGATAGATCTTGTTTCGAAAGAAGTGGATTGTTTCTTCAAGATTCTGTTATCGGGGAGAGACACATTACTAGAGAACCTAAGGTCGATGGGTGCATCAACCCTACAGGCAACATCGCCAAAAAAGGCTGCCGGAAAAAATTACAGAGGATTCTGATAAACTATAAATGTTTGTACAGATGGTTTTACTTCAAGTGTTCCATCTTCTTGGTATTGAATGTATTATTAGGTTTTTGTGCAATCGTAGTCGTTTGTATGAGATGCTTTGAAAGTAGTAGTTGTATAAGTAAAGGTTTTACCAACTTATCTATATATATTATGAATATCTTTGAAGCTATCAAGATCCCAACATTTATCAACTGCTGCTAGATCCGTATTATCGACAGTTAGATCGAAAATTCACAGAGAAAAGAGATCAAAGACTTCAAATCAAACAGAAGATTATCAACTGCTGATATGATTTTCAATATACAGTTACATTCGACTAAAAGATTTTAAAATATATTACCGGTTTGATTTTCTTGTTAGCTAGATTATTACATTTCAGTTACGGTTTATTCTCGGTTGTGCAAAAATGAAGTTGAATTAGTTCGGTTCGGTTCGGTTGATATTGGGATTGAGTTTGTTCCGGTTACATTGACTTGTAGACCAATATGAAGTCGTCGTACTCAGAGAAAAGACGAAGAAAAAAGCAATGTCGTGTGTTGATTTTCACTCACGGGTCGTCCGAGAAGACGAAGACTCTTCTTCTTCTGATTTGCCCTTCAAAAGATCCAAACTTTCACACGTTATTCTTTTCCCTCTTTTTATAAACCCCAACAACCAAACAAGTCTCCAACACGCCAAAATCTCCTCTGTTTCATCTCAAGTTAGTTCAATTCAGAATCTTTGAGTTTGAACTTTTTTTTGTTGGGAGAAAGAGAGAAATGTCAATAGAGAAACCATTCTTCGGTGATGACAGCAACAGAGGAGTAAGTATCAATGGTGGTCGTTATGTGCAGTATAATGTCTATGGAAATCTCTTTGAAGTTTCTAAAAAGTATGTTCCTCCTCTTCGTCCTATCGGCAGAGGCGCTTCTGGCATCGTCTGGTTAGCATCTAAAACTGTTGTCTTTTTTTTTTGAGTTTTTAGCTTTAGAGATGAGACATTTTGTTAAAGGCTAAGTTTGTGCTCAAAACTTGTGATTTCTCATTACTAGTGAAAATTTTAAATATTTTCTATGTGATAAATATGTTTTGGTTGACCAAAAGAAAGAATTATTTTTCGGTGGGTTTTTGTAACTTTGCTACTTATCTCATAGTTGATTAAGAGATCATTGTGGTGAATAGAAGTTTTGAAGGATCATTTATTTATCTGATTTAGTGCTGCATGGAATTCGGAGACGGGTGAGGAAGTAGCGATCAAGAAGATTGGTAATGCATTTGGCAACATTATCGACGCTAAGAGAACTTTGAGAGAGATTAAGCTTCTTAAGCATATGGATCATGACAATGTAAGCTTTTGTCTTATTTTATTTATTATTCTCCACATGTTTTCTAGTAATTATCCTGATTCTGGAGTTTATCTCACAGGTCATTGCCATTATAGACATAATAAGACCACCTCAGCCAGACAACTTCAATGATGTTCACATTGTCTATGAGTTAATGGACACTGATCTTCACCACATTATCCGCTCTAACCAACCGTTAACTGATGATCATTCACGGGTACGCATTAACCTCTCCTGTGCTTCTTATAGCTCAAGTATCTTCTGTTTAGGTCAAAGTTTATAATCAGAATCTTTTTGGTTCGAAGGCTATGAAGTTGGGGTTTGATGTATAACCATAAATTTTATGTTTTTGCAGTTCTTCCTGTATCAGTTGTTGCGAGGCCTCAAGTATGTGCATTCAGCCAATGTACTGCATCGTGATTTAAAACCGAGTAACTTGCTCCTGAATGCAAACTGTGACCTCAAGATTGGGGATTTTGGGCTTGCGAGGACTAAATCAGAGACAGACTTCATGACAGAATATGTTGTTACACGTTGGTACCGAGCTCCAGAGTTGCTCCTTAATTGCTCAGAATACACTGCAGCTATCGACATTTGGTCTGTCGGTTGTATACTCGGTGAAATAATGACGCGGGAGCCGTTATTTCCGGGCAGAGATTATGTTCAGCAGCTTAGACTCATCACTGAGGTAAACTTTTCACTTTTTCACTTGACTATATTATTTCGTTTCAATTTGAAGAAAGAACATTGAACTATCCTGTTGCTACGTTTGTTCTGTTTTGGTTCTGTTTTTGTTGTTTGTAGTTTAATGAACAAACTCATGTATGGTTTATCTTTTTCATACACAGCTTATAGGCTCACCAGATGATTCAAGCCTAGGATTCTTAAGAAGCGACAACGCTAGAAGATACGTAAGACAGCTTCCACAGTATCCAAGACAAAACTTTGCCGCTAGATTCCCAAACATGTCGGTCAATGCTGTTGATTTGCTGCAGAAAATGCTCGTCTTTGACCCAAACAGACGCATTACAGGTAAAGCAGACGAAAACCTATATATGTTGCATTCTCTTTTGATTTTTTCTTTTTATAATACTTTTGAGCTTGTTTTGAGTTGCAGTCGATGAAGCCTTGTGCCACCCTTACTTAGCACCGCTACACGAATATAACGAGGAACCTGTGTGTGTGAGACCGTTCCATTTTGATTTCGAGCAACCTTCATTGACGGAAGAGAACATCAAGGAGCTTATATATCGTGAATCAGTCAAGTTTAACCCTTAAGATTCTTAGTGTGTGAGATTTTAAGAGAATCTTGAAAAGAAACTCGAAATAAGCTTTTTTCTTTCTCTGTTTGTTCATTGATTTTTTTATTTTATTTTTGTTGTTGTGTGTTCATTGAATTTCTGATATAGTAAAGTTTGTAATGTAAAAACAAAAAAAAAAGTCTATAAATATGAAACAAATACAAATTCTGAGTAAAGAAGTAACATGTCAAATAAATTTCGGCCCAACACTAGTCTTATCTGATTGGCCCAACACTAGACTGAACTGAAAAAAGTAATTTAATGCCTTAAACCTATTTTTGAGATTTAATTTCAGCTCTTATTGACTTCTTTTTATCACGACTGAAAAAGAAAAAACATATCACGAATATGAAGTAGGTTATGGTATGGCTAAAAACAAGAGAGTAGGTTATGGGTATATCACCTAAATATTTCTATCTTTTCTTTTTAAAATAAACTCGTGAACTTTTTACCTAACTTATCGGTTTATTATGAAAAGTGATATTGATATTCACACAAAATCAAATAAATTATAATCAAACATACTGAAATTATATTACCAAAAATAAGCATTGATCATTCGAAAATGGTAGATTTGACCGGTGCTAATAGATACAGTCAAATATTTTCATGCCGTTTCTTTGTTTGTAAATAAATAAATAAGTACATCCTCTTAATTAAAAATAAATTAATAGTTGACTAAAATATTCCTTTTTCCATAGGATAAATACTAATATAAAAATCTTTTCATCTGCTCCTTTGAAGAGCTTTTAATCTCTTCTCTGAAACCCTCCCCCAGTGACTCACCACCACGACAAAAAAATAAAAAAACGGCGTAGTTTCGGTTACTTCGTCGTCGTCTTCCTCATTTCGCCGGAAGAATTATCCGCCATGGGAGACGATAAGAAAGATCAGAAGCAGCTTTCTTCATACTTGAAAGCTAAAAACTTTTCATGTGATTCACATTTTTCATTTTATTGGCTAATGTCGAGGCTAATCTTCTTAATTCTCGCCATTCTCTTCTCTCTTCAATTCGTTTTCTACCCTTTAAATTTCATCTCCTCTTCTTCTCAACCTCTGATCAAATTCTCTGTTTCACCCGTCGTATCCGGATCCGGGTCGGTTCATGAACCGGACCAAACCGAACTCAAGCACGTCGTTTTCGGAATCGCCGCCTCTGCGAAATTCTGGAAACACCGTAAAGACTACGTGAAGCTCTGGTGGAAACCAAACGGTGAAATGAACGGCGTCGTTTGGTTAGACCAACACATTAACCAAAACGACAACGTTTCGAAAACATTACCTCCGATCAGAATCTCCTCCGACACGTCTAGGTTTCAGTACAGATACCCAAAGGGTCTCCGATCGGCGATCAGAATCACGAGAATCGTCTCGGAGACGGTGAGGCTGTTGAACGGAACAGAGTTGGAGAAAAACGTGAGGTGGATTGTGATGGGAGACGACGACACTGTGTTTTTCCCGGAGAATCTTGTCAAGGTTTTGAGAAAGTACGATCACAATCAGTTTTATTACATCGGAAGCTCGTCGGAGAGTCATATACAGAATCTCAAGTTCTCTTACGGGATGGCTTATGGAGGAGGAGGGTTCGCGATTAGCTATCCGTTGGCTAAAGCATTAGAGAAAATGCAAGATCGTTGTATTCAGAGATATTCGGAATTGTACGGCTCCGATGATCGGATTCATGCTTGTATGTCGGAACTCGGTGTTCCTTTGACTAAGGAAGTTGGCTTCCATCAGGTTAGTCCTCTGTTTTTATTTTATTTTCCTTCAATTAAATTTAATTTCCATTTGAAGATTTTTCCTACATTGTCCTTTTTTTGGGTGAAAACTTAAGTTTTATTTCAGTTTTCATAGAGTGTTTTTATTTTAATGTTTGAAGGGTCAAGATCTTAGCTAGGTTTTGTTTAGGAAACAGAATAACTTAAAAATGCATTTATTATTATTTTAGGCAAAGTCTTTAATCAAACTTCCATATTTTTCATTAACTCACTCATATCTTCTAGTAGATACCAAATGCAAAAGCCATTACAAATCATTTATTTTATTAGTGCATTCTGATTTTTTGTTTTTTTTTGTTTTATTAAGACTTATGTATATAACACATCATAATAAAACTGAAAACATTTATGTAATTTTAGTAAAATGTATATTTTGTATGGCGATAATCTCGGCACTCACATAGATCTTAGGTTCACATAAGTCATTGGGATTGTACACTCAAGTCAAATATGTCGTTAGTAGTTTTCGTACGTGTTACTCTTACATTCCTCCGTGCATTCACATTATTCAGTTTGTTATTCCTATGATAGATCTAGGAACACATCCTAACCGAAATCTAAACATAAATCAAACTATTAAGTATCCAATATACATCGATTTTTGAAATCTGTGTCCCCCACTATTTTCTCGATCTATACCTATCGCTTATTAGAAAATCATCCTCGACAATTATTGTTTTGATTTTGTGTTGTTGTATCAGATTGATTTATACGGGAAACTTCTGGGCCTATTATCGGCCCATCCACTGGCTCCTCTAGTATCGATCCACCATTTAGACTTAGTGGATCCAGTATTCCCAAACATGGGCCGAGTCAACGCCATGAGACGTTTCATGGTCCCCGCAAAACTCGACTCACCGAGCCTCGCGCAGCAATCAATCTGCTACGACGCGGACCACCGATGGACCGTGTCTGTCTCGTGGGGATACACAGTCCAGATCATACGTGGCGTGTTGTCAGCTAGAGAGATGGTGATCCCCACGCGCACGTTCATCGATTGGTACAAACAGGCAGACGAAAGAAGCTATGCTTTTAACACGCGTCCTATCGCCAAAAGCGCGTGTCAGCGTCCGCGAGTGTATTACCTGTCCAACGCGCTTCCTGACTTGGCTTTGCGTAGAACTGCTAGTGAATACGTGAGATGGTACGACATGTGGGAGCCTGAATGTGACTGGGATATGTCGGATCCTTCGGAATTTGAACGGGTCATTGTTTATAAGAAACCCGACCCGGATAGATGGAATAAACATAGGGTAAGTAAACAATGTTATCATTTTTAAGTTTTGTTTCTCTATAAGTTTTATTGATTCATAATTTTGTGGTGATAATTTCAGGCTCCGAGAAGAGATTGTTGTAGAGTATTGCCCACGACGAAGAATGGGACTATGGTAATCGATGTAGGAGCTTGTAAAGATGATGAATTTGCTGAATTCCTTGTCAAATAGAATTATTTATCTTTTATAGCGTTTTCTTGTTACCAATCGTATTTTTGAAATTTCGAGCTTATGTTTTAACAGCAATTTCGAGCTTGTAAATTATTTCTTAAAACTTTTTTTAATCTTTATTGACCTCTAGGAGGACTATTATTAATGAGTTTATTATAGCCGAAAGATGTTTTGGGGTAGTGGGCTTAGCCCATTAATATATTGACGATTTAAAATGTAAATATATTCGATGCTAAAAGGACCGAATGTACATTATCGAATAAAACAAAAAAAAAAATATAAACATGTAAAGTCAAAACTTAAGTGTGATGAATGTAATGATGATGAGGAAGAAAGAAGATGAATGGGAATGGGCCTGATTCATCTTTTCCTCGTTGGCTTTAAAATTGACATATTTTGTTGACACGCGTGAGATTTCGTAGACGGAGGCGACACTGACACACATAAGCCGACATCTGACACGTGTATTTTACACACGTACGTAATACGGTCACGAACCGGCGAACCTACCAAAACCGAACACGAACCAGATTCCTTACAACCATCCAATTTGGGAGGTCTCATATCTTCTTCAACCCGTACGTCGTCGCTTTTTCTTTGTCTTAGAGCAAGCGTTTTAATTATTATTGCGTCATTAATAGGAATATATTTTGTATGACTCTTGTTGCTAATGTTAGGGAATTTTATTGGCTTGAATTTGATATTGAATAATGATTTTATTTTATTTATATAAAACAATATGTTGTTTGTTTAATGATATCTAAATTTAATATGTTAGCGTTACTCAATATTTTATTTAATTTTATATGGTTTTTTACACGGATTTTAATTCATCTTTGATTGAAATTTTAACAAATGTCAATCAGTTTTCAAACTAATAATGCAAAAGCTTAAATGTGAAAGTAATTTTTTTTTTGGACAAATGCTTTAAATATTATAGGTAAATTCTATATGTTTGATTTTAAAGTTAATAAATTCTATATTCAAAAAAAAAATCCTTATAAATTATAAAGTACACCACCAATAACCTCTTTAAGTTAACTATTATAGTATTATGTTTAGAATGTAGTTGGACATGTTTTATCCGATTAATACCAATTAGAATAGTTAATTATCAAGTACACGCTATGAGCCTATGAGCAAGAGAAGGCAGCATGGTCCTTGGCCTCTTTCTCAAGTCAAAATGTATTTTAATAATCATACATGCTGTAAACTTCAAATTCCTACTTTTTCAGAGTAAACAAAAAAAAATCAGAAATCGTAAACATATCCCCATCCCTGAATACTTAACCGTTTGACATTGAGAGTACACGTACAGGAATATCTAGATTGATTAGGTATATATAATATTTTGTATTAATAATTTAAAAAAAAAAGTAATTATCATTACCAGAACTAGCTAGTTGACATCTCACTACTTATGAGTATTTTCTAAACGCAAAAGATTATGTTAGGTGAGTTACGTGAGTAGTGCGCAGTAATGCAATTTGGTTAACGCTGTTCAATACAAATTTGAAACTAGTTGAATCCAGCAAAAAAAAAAAAAAAA